>Ga0075118_10000012_pt1 | contig 222879 bp, 196 predicted proteins | sample AntAceMetag02UKE_FD_69794 | JGI IMG/M metagenome (GOLD analysis project Ga0075118, IMG submission 69794) | Saline lake microbial communities from Ace Lake, Antarctica - Antarctic Ace Lake Metagenome 02UKE | ecosystem: Environmental > Aquatic > Non-marine Saline and Alkaline > Saline | place...
ACCGCGCTTGCCGCGGCCTGTGCCCGTCGCCCCGTGGGTTCCGGCTCGGCCGCGCCGGGGCGGCGCGCCCGTCCGGAATGACGACGGGGGTGGGGTCGGCCCCGGGGTCGCCCCACTCGAAGGTCGCGGCGGCCGCGGCCCTCTCTTGCCGTCATTCCGGACCGGGCCGCCGCGGGCGGGACGGAGCCGGAACCCACCCGACACACCGCGCTTGCAGGCGGCCTGTGCCCGTCGCCGCGTGGGTTCCGGCTCGGCCGCGCCGGGGCGGCGCGTCCGTCCGGAATGACGGTCGGCTCCGCAGGGAACCGCATACATTCATGTCCCGGCAGCAGCCGCTACGTCGACAAATCTCCAGGGCAGCGAAGGGCCACGCTCAGGCGAACTCAAGCGCGAGGTAGGAGTTCAGGATCCGCTCGACCGCGTCCTTCTCCAGGTCGCGGGCGATGATCACCAGCTTGGAGCGGCGGTCGTCGTCCGGCCAGGCGTCGAGCTTGGCGGGCGGGTGGAACAGGTGCTGGACGGCGTGCACCACCACCGGCCGGTCGACCTCCTTGACGTTCAGGATGCCCTTCATGCGGAGCAGGTTCAGGCCGTGGCTCTGCACCAGCATGTCGAGGGCCGGGGCGATGGCGTTCCAGGCGAACGGCTCGTCGAAGGTCAGGCAGAACGCCCGGATGTGGTCGTCGTGGCGGTTGACGTCGTGATGGTGATGGCCGTGGTCGTCGTGCCCATGGTCATGGTCATGGTGCTCATGTCCGTGGTGGCCATGATGCTCGTGCTCGCCCGGGCGGTGGTAGACATGGCCCTCGGTGTCCCGGTAGGCCTCCTCCTTCAGCCAGCGCTGCACGTCGGACGATTTGGTCATGGGGTTGTACAGGCCGGCGTCGAACAGCGCCTTCGGCTCGATCGCCCCGCTCACCGCCCTCAGGATCGGCGCCGCCGGGTTGATGGCGTGCAGCCGCGCTTCCAGCGCCGCCACGGCGCCGGCCTCGGCGATGTCGGTCTTGCTGAGCACGATGCGGTCGGCGACCGCCACCTGCTTGACGCTCTCGAACTGCTGGTCAAGCTGCCAGGGCGCGTTGACGGCGTCGACCACCGCGACCACGCCGTCCAGGGTGAAGCGCGTCACGAGGAATCCGTCGGACATCATGGTGTGCAGGATCGGCGCGGGATCGGCGAGGCCGGTGGTCTCGATGACGATGCGGTCGAACGGCGCGATCTCGCCCTTGGCGCGGCGCTTGTACAGCGACTTCAGCGTATCCAGCAGGTCGCCGCGCACCGTGCAGCACAGGCATCCCGAGTTCAGCAGCACCGTGTCCTCGTCGACGCGCTCGATCAGCGCGTGGTCGAGGCCGATCTCGCCGAACTCGTTCACGATCACCGCCACCCGGTCCATGCCCGGGTGGTTCAGCAGCGCCTTCAGCAGCGTGGTCTTGCCGCTGCCGAGGAAGCCGGTGAGGATCGAGACCGGCATGCGGTCGAGTGGCGAGGGGGCGGCGTCGGTCATGCGTGGTCTCCGGCGTGGGAATGGCTTGTGCGGGCCGGGGCGGCCGGCCGGCGGCAGGCCGGGCAGCGGCCGGCCACCTCGATGGTGATGCGGCGGATCTCGAAGTCGAGGGTGCGGGCGCGGGCCTTAAGCTCGACGTCGAGGGCCCCGCCCTCCAGCTCGTGCGCGGTCCCGCAGCCCTCGCAGATCAGGAAGTAGCCGCGGTGCGGGTGCTCGGGCTGGGCGCAGCCGACGAAGGCGTTCAGGCTCTCGATGCGGTGCACCAGGCCCTGGGCCATCAGGAAGTCGAGCGCCCGGTAGACCGTCGGCGGCGCCACCCGCCCGGCCTCGCCGTCGGCCTCGCGGACCCGCGACAGCTTGTCGATCAGCTCGTAGGCGCCGATCGGGGCGTGGCTTTCCCAGATCAGCTCCAGCACCCGTCGGCGCAGGTCGGTCAACCGGGCGCCGCGCTGGCGGCATACCACGTCGGCCGCGGCAAGCGCGTCGGCCACGCAGTGCGCGTGGTCGTGCTCGTGTCCGGTGAAGCGTTCGGCGTCGGCCACAGGGCTCTCCGTCGGCGGATGCTTCGGTATATCAGAGTTGCAGCTGGCGGTGCCAACCCGGGCGAGTGGCTATTCGCCGCCGCTCCCGCTCCCCCCCAGCCCGCGGAACAGCGCCAGGGCGCGCTCGCGGGCGGCCTTGTGGTCGACGATCGGGTGCGGGTAGTCGCGGCCGAGCCGGACCCTGGCGTCGGCCAGGTCGAGCGGCCGGGCTTCCCAGGGCGTGTGGATCGCGGCGTCCGGCAGCCTGGCCAGTTCCGGCACCCAGCGCCGCACATAGGCGCCGTCGGGGTCGAACTTCGCGCCCTGGAGCGACGGGTTGAACACCCGGAAGTAGGGTGCCGCGTCGGCGCCGCATCCCGCGACCCACTGCCAGCTCGCGGAATTGCTGGCCAGATCGGCGTCGACCAGGGTGTCCCAGAACCAGCGCTCGCCGACCTGCCAGGGCACCAGCAGGTCCTTGATCAGGAACGAGGCGACGATCATCCGCACCCGGTTGTGCATCCACCCCGTCGACCAGAGTTCGCGCAGACCGGCGTCGACGATCGGGTAGCCGGTGCAGCCACGCTGCCACGCCCGCAGACCGACCGGGTCGTCGGCCCACGGAAACGCCGCGAACTCCGGGCGCAACGGCTGCGTCGGCAGGGCCGGGAAGTGGTACAGCAGGTGGTACGAGAACTCGCGCCAGGCGATCTCCGAGAGGAAACGGTCGGTACCGTTGCCGTCGTGGCGCGCGGCGGCGGCGTGCCAGACTTGGCGCGGGCCGATCTCGCCGAAATGCAGGTATGGGGACAGTCGCGAGGTGCCGGGCTCGCCCGGCCGGTCGCGCCGGGCGGCGTAGTCGCGCACCGGGCCGTCGAGGAACTCCCCCAGCCGGTCGCGCGCCGCCGCCTCGCCGGGTTTCCAAGCGTCCCGCAATCCTGCGGCCCAGTCCGGCCGGGATGGCGTCAGCTTCCAGTCGGCGAGGTCGTCGCCCGGCGGCGCTACCGCCGCGGCCGGGATGCGATCGGGGGCGGCGACCGGCGCCTCATCCGGCACCGCCGCCCGCAGCGCCTTCCAGAACGGCGTGAAAACCCGGTACGGCCCACCGCTTCCGGTCGCGACCTCCCAAGGCTCGCGCAGCAGGCCGGCGTTAAAGCTGCGGGAAGCGACGCCGCGCGCCTTCAGGGACGTCTTGATGCCCTCGTCGCGCGCTGTCGCCCAGGGCTCGTACCGCCGGTTCCAGAAGACGGCGTCGGCGCCGGTCTCGGCAACCAGCCGCTCGATTGCCGGCGTCGCCGGCCCGCGGCGCAGCACCAGCGTGGCACCGCGCTCCCGCAGCGCTGTCGCGAGCCGGTCGAGCGACTGGTGGAGCCACCAGCGCGACGCCCCGCCCGCCGCCCATTCGCCGGAATCCTCGTCGTCGAGGACGAACACGGGCACGACCGGGCGGCCGCGCGCCACCGCGGCCGCCAGCGCCGGGTTGTCGGCGAGCCTCAGGTCGAGGCGGAACCAGAGCAGGGTAGGGGCTTCGGACATCGGAGGACCAGGTTGCGGCGGGTGACGGCGTCGACGGTGACGGCTTCTACGGTAACTGCGTCTACGGGGCCTGGCCGGGGCCGGATCACCCGAGCGCCCTCAGGCCCGGCGCCGGCGCCTCCAACCGCTCGCCCGGCACGCGCACGATCCGCCCGGCGGCCAGCAGCATGACCTCGAACCGGCGTTCGAACAGCCGGCGCAGATCCGGGCGCAGCACGTCGAGGCCGCCGGCGTAGGCGCCGAACGCCGGCAGCACCAGACGCCGGCCGTCGGCGGCGAAGCAACGCCCCGACACGCTGCGACCGCGCAGCCGCACCCGGGCCTTCGGGTGGTAGTGGCCGGACACCTCGCCGTGCACCGGAGCTGCCAGCGCCTCGTGACGGAACACCAGCGGCCCGTCCACCAGCTCGTCCAGCACCCGTCCGCCCCAGTCGGCGGGTGGGGCGGGATCGTGGTTGCCGGCGATCCAGACCCAGTCGGCGCCGCCGGTAAGGGCGCGCAACCGCTCGCGGTCGCGCTCGCCCAGGCGGTCGCCGGCCCCGGAATCGTGGAAGCTGTCGCCGAGGCAGATCACCCGCTCCGGCCGGTGCGCGGCGATCGACTGGGCCAGCCTCGACAGGGTCGCCGCGCTGTCGAACGGCGGCAGCAGCACGCCCCGGCGCGCGAATCCGGAGCCCTTCTCCAGGTGCAGGTCCGCCGCCACCAGCGTGCGGCGCGCCGGCCACAGCAGGACACCGCTCGGGTCGGCAACCAGTTCCGCGCCGTTGAGATGGAAGACGATCAGGCTCATCCCGGACCCTTGGCCGGAGAAGGCCTCCGGGTCAACCGGGTTCGGGGGCTGGTTTGACGGGCAGTTTATGAGATGACTTCATCAGCGAAGGCTGAACAGCCGTCCCCAGCCGCGGATCATCGCGGGATCGCCGCCCGCCGCCCGGATCGCCCCCCAGAGCGCCGCCGAAACGCTGTCGATCAGGGTAATGCCGAGCTCGGCTTCCAGCCGCTCGGCCAGCCGCGCGCCGCGCAGGTTGGTGCAGAGCACCACCGCCACCTCGGCGCCGTCGGCCGCGACCTCCCGGACCATGCGCTCCACCGTCGTCTCGGGGACTTCGGCGAAGGCGAAGTTGTCGGTGATGTCGAGCCGGCGGTCGGCGACGCAGGGGAAGCCGGCGGCGGCAAGGTTGGCTCGAACCCGTTCCTGCACGTCCGCCAGGTAGGGCGTCACCAGCCCGACCCGGGCGGCGCCGGCGAGCCCGAGCAGGTCGTGGGTGGCGGATATCGCCGAGCTTGCCGGCAGCCCGGTCGCGGCCGCGATCTCCGCCAGCATCGCGCGGTCCCATTTCGTCCCCAGCCACCCTGCGGAGGTGCCGTTCCAGCACACCGAATGGACCCGGGCCTCGGCCAGCAGGCGGGCCGCCTCCAGCATCGGCGCGGTGTCGAACTGGTCGAGCGAGCCGTCGACGAGCGAGATCGAGGTCACCCGGATGCGGGCGACATGGGTCGAGACGTGGGGCACCCCGGCTAGCAGCGCCGCGGTCATCGGCTCGAGGACGGTGTTCGACGACGGCGCGATCATGCCGAGGCGGAGGGGGGAGGGCATGGTTCAGCCTCTGTGGTTGCAGGCGTGCACTATGCCCCAGCCGGCGTCAGATCGGCAGGCTCGCCTGCATGTTGCCGCCGGTCGCCTCGGCCACCAGTTCCTCGGTCAGCTCGTCCATGAGGATGTCGACCGCGCCGCCGGCGACCTGCTCGCGGCCGATCTCCAGCAGGATCGGCACCGCCAGCGGCGACACCCGGTCGAGGCGGCGGTGCACGATCCGGCCCTGCGCGCGCGCCAGCAGCCCGGCGAGGCGGGCGATGTCGGTCAGGCCGCGCGCCGCGTCCTGGCGGGTGGCCGTCAGCAGGATGTGGTCGGGCTGGTGGCGGCGCAGCACGTCGTAGATCAGGTCGGCGTTGAAGGTCACCTGCCGGCCGGATTTCTCGTGACCGGGAAGCTTGCGCTCGATCAGTCCGGCGATCACCGCGACGTTCCGGAAGGTCCGCTTCAACAGGCTGGACTCCGCCATCCACTCCTCGAGGTCGTCGCCGAGCATGTCCTGGTCGAACAGCGCGTCGACGTCCAGGCAGGGCTTCACCGACCACACCGCGATCACGTAGTCGGTGGCGACGAAGCCGAGCGGTCCCAGCCCCATGCGCTCCATGCGCCGGGTCAGCAGCATGCCGAGGGTCTGGTGGGCGTTGCGGCCCTCGAAGGTGTAGGCCACCAGGTACTCGCGGTCGTTGCGCGGGAAGCCCTCGACCAGCAACGTGTCGGCGCGCGGCAGCACCGAGCGCCAGCGCTGCATCTCCAGCCATTCCTCGACCGGACCGGGCAGGGTCGGCCAGGAGTCGCTGTCCTCCAGCATGGCCCGGACCCGGCCGGCGAGCTGTGTGGTCAGCGGCAGGCGGCCGCCGCCGTACACCGGCACCGCCGGCTCACCCTGGCCGCCCGGCGTGGCCTCGACGTAGCGCTCGCGGATGCCCTGGAAGGTCAGCAGGCGGCCGGCGAACATGAAGGTGTCGCCGGGGCGCAGTCCCTGGACGAAATATTCCTCGATCTCGCCGAGCACCCGGCCCCGGCTCAGCCGCACCTTCAGGAGATCGGCCTCGACGATGGTGCCGACGTTCATGCGGTACGACTGCACGACCCGCGGATGGGCGACCCGCAGCCGGCGCCCGTCGTCGGTCGGGCGCAGTCGCTGCCAGCGCTCGTAGGCGCGCAGGGCGTAGCCGCCGGAGCGCACGAACTCCACCACCGCGTCGAAGGTGTCGCGGTCGAGGTCGGCGTAGGGGGCGGAGGTGATCACCTCGGCGTACAGCGCGTCGGGATCGATCGGCGCGGCGCAGGCGCTGCCCAGAACGTGCTGGGCCAGCACGTCGAGCCCGCCCGGCCGCGGTTCCTCGCCGTCGAGGTCGCCGTCCCGAACCGCGTCGATGGCGGCCTGGCACTCCAGCACCTCGAAGCGGTTGGCGGGAACCAGCAGCGCCCGGCTCGGCTCGTCGAGGCGGTGGTTGGCGCGGCCGATACGCTGCAGCAGGCGCGAGGCGCCCTTCGGCGCGCCGACCTGGATCACCAGGTCGACGGCGGCCCAGTCGATCCCGAGGTCGAGCGAGGAGGTGGCGACGACCGCCCGCAGGCCGCCGCGGCTCATCATCGCCTCGACCTTGCGGCGCTGTTCGGCGGCGAGCGAGCCGTGGTGCAGGGCGATCGCCAGGTGGTCCGCGTTGGCGTGCCACAGCGCCTGGAAGATCAGCTCGGACTGGGCGCGGGTGTTCACGAACACGATGGTCGTGCGGTGCGCCTTGATGGCGGCGTAGATCCGGTCGACGGCGTGCAGGCCCATGTGTCCCGACCACGGCAGCCGCCCGTCCGGCAGCATGATGCGGACTTCGGCCTCGGCCGCGTCGCCGCCGCGCACCACCGCCACGTCGGGCGCCGGCGCCCGCCCGGTACCGGACAGGAACGCCTCCAGCGCCGCCGGGTGCGCCACCGTCGCCGACAGCCCGACCCGCCGCGCCGCCGGCGCGATCCGCGCCAGCCGCGCGAGGCCAAGGGCCAGCAGTTCGCCGCGCTTGGTGCCGGCAAGGGCGTGCAACTCGTCCACCACCACGCAGCAGAGACCGGCGAACACCGACTCGGCGTCGGCGTAGGAGATCAGCAGCGCCAGGCTCTCCGGCGTGGTCAGCAGCAGGTTCGGCGGAGCCCGGCGCTGGCGCTGGCGCTTGGCCTGAGGGGTGTCGCCGGTGCGGGTCTCGGCGGTGACCGCCAGCCCGATTTCCTCGATCGGCGCGGTCAGGTTGCGGTGGATGTCGACCGCCAGCGCCTTCAGGGGCGAGATGTAGAGGGTATGCAGGCCGTCGCGTGGGTGCTCGGCCAGATCGACGAGGCTGGGGAGGAACCCGGCCAGCGTCTTGCCGCCGCCGGTGGGGGCGATCAGCAGCGCCGAACGCCCCTCCCGCGCCGCCGCCAGCATGGCCAGCTGATGCGGGTGCGCGGCCCAGCCCTTGGCGGCGAACCAATCGCGGAACGCCGAGGGCAGGGCCACGGCAGGCGGCGTGCCGTCCATGACGGTGCGGTCAGCCGACCTCGATCGAGTCCACGCGATCCGGGTAGAACGCCAAGTGGCCGCGAATCGGCGTCGCCTCGTCATAGGGCAGGTCGTAGGACCAGGCGGCGTCGCGCGCGTCCGCGCCGCCGGCGGTGATCGACCAGTAGCTCGCCTCGCCCTTGAACGGGCAGTAGGAGCGCGTGGCGGTGGGTCGGAACAGGTCGGCCCGGGTGTCGGCCATCGGAACGTAGTACACCGGGCCGTGCCCGGTTTCCTCGCAGAGCGTCGCGCGCTCGGTCTCGGCGATCACCGCGCCGCCGATGCGCACCGTGACGCGCCTTCCGGCCGGCCGGAAGGCGACGGCATGGTCCGGCTTGCGGGTGAAGCCGGGCGCGGGATTGGTGACGGAAGTGGCGGGCATGAGGGTCTCCTCGAAAAACGTGCCCCTGAGTTTGGACGGCGTCCACCCGGACGCAAGGGCCGGTTCCCCGGCTTCAGCGCGTTGTGATGTCGCCGATAATGTCCGTGAAGCGCCCGAGGAAGCCGCGCAGGCGATCCGACGACGGGTTGCGGAACAGCGCGTGCGGCTCGCCTTCCTCGACGATACGGCCGCTGTCGAGGAACACCACGTGGGTCGCGACGTCGCGCACGAACAGCATCTCGTGGCTGACCACGATCATGGTCATGCCGCTCTTCGCCAGGTCCTTCATGACGCCCAGCACTTCGGAGACCAGTTCGGGGTCGAGCGCCGAGGTGACCTCGTCGAACAGAATCAGACGGGGCTCCATGGCCACCGCCCGGGCTATCGCGACGCGCTGCTGCTGGCCGCCGGAAAGCTGGAAGGGGTGGTGATCGCGCCGCTCGGCCAGGCCGACCCGGTCCAGCCAGTGCTCGGCGATCGACCGAGCCTCGGCCTTGGCCATGCCCTTCACCTTCACCAGGCCGAGCATGACGTTCTCGGCGGCGGTCATGTGCGGGAAGAGGTTGAAGCTCTGGAAGACCATGCCGATGCGGGCGCGCTGGGCGGCCAGCCGGGTCTCGGAAATCCGACGGCGGGTGCCGTTGCGGTCGGCGTAGCCGACCGGGTCGCCGTCGACGGTGATGCTGCCCTGCTCAAATTCTTCCAACAGGTTGATGCAGCGCAGGAACGTGGTCTTGCCGGAGCCGCTGGCGCCGATCAGGGCCACCACCTCGCCCTCGGTTACCGTCAGGTCGATGCCCTTCAGGACCTTGGTGTCGCCGAAGCTCTTGTGAACGCCGCGCGCCACCAGCAACTCGCGGGCGGGCTCGGCGCGGGGTGAGACGGACGGGCTGGCGGACATCGGGGTGGCTCCCGCGGGTCAGTATTTGATGAACCCGAACCGGCGCTCGAAATACGCGCCGACGCGCGAGAGCGAGAAGTTCAGGACGAAATAGAACGCCATGGCGGTCGCGTAGAACTCGATGACCATGTAGTTGCGCGCGATCGCCTGTTGGGTCGCGAGCAGGATCTCCAGCACTCCGATCACGGACAGCAGGGTGGTGCCCTTCACCATCTCGACCGCGGTGTTAATCGCCGGCGGCACGATCCTGCGAGCGGCCTGCGGCAGCAGGACGTAGACGAAGCGCTGCCGAAAGGTCAGGCCGATGGCCTTGGCGGCTTCGGTCTGGCCGGCGGGAATCGAGTCGATGGCGCCCCGGAAGGTCTCGGACATGTGCGCGCTGCAGAACCCGGCCAGCGCCACCACGCCGGCGGTGAACGCCGAGATGTTCAGGCCGATCAGCGCCAGGCCGTAATAGCTGAACAGGATCAGCACCAGGATCGGGATGCCGCGCAGCACGTCGACGTAGACCCGCATCAGGAACCGCACGGGCTTCGGTCCGTACACCAGCAGCAGCCCGCCGATCACGCCGGCCGCCAGCCCGATGACGATCACTAGCGACGAGATCTCGATGGTGGTCAGGAAGCCCTCGAACAGCCGCTCTCGGGCCTTCAGGAACTCGCCGAGGAAGGTTCTTTCCATCGCCCGACGCCTACTTGATCACGGAGTAGCGCTTTTCGACGCGTCGCAGGACGATCGCGATCAGATAGCACACCGCCAAGTACAGGAGGCTGGCGGTCAGCCACGCCTCCATCACCCTAAAGGTGTTGGCGTTGATCTGGCGGGCGGTGAAGGTCAGTTCGGGGATCGCGATGGCCGCCGCCAGCGAGGTGTCCTTGAACAGCGAAATGAAATTGTTGGACAGCGACGGCAGCACGATCCGGAAGGTCAGCGGCAGCACCACGTAAAGTTGCGTCTGCCACGGCTTCAGGCCGATCGCCCGGGCCGCCTCGACATAGCGCTCGGGCACCGAGGTCAGTCCGGCGCGGAAAACCTCCGTCAGGTAGGCGCCAGCGTAGACCGAAAGCGTGATGACGAAGGACTCGTACTTGTCGAACACCCGGATGCCGATCGCCGGCAGGCCGAAATAGCAGAAGAAGATCAGCAGCAGCAGGGGCACGTTGCGGATGAACTCGACGTAGGTCCACACCAGCCCCTTGAGCACCCGGCTGTTGGTGCGGAACGCGTAGCCGCACACCAGGCCGATCAGGGTGCCGACGACCAGCGATATGGCGGCCAGCACGAGCCCGAGCGCCAGCGCCTCGAGAATCACGTCGAACTGTCGCCAGATCACGGAGAAATTGAAATTGTAGGACATGGCTTGACCGGCAGCCTTGGCGGAATCGCACGCGGGTTGCCGTCCAGGCCAGACCCTGTGGGGTGGCGGCCCGGACGGCGCCGGCCGTTACTGGAATTCGGTCGGGAAGCCAACCTTCGGGGTCGGCAGGTCGATGCCGAACCACTTCTTGTAGGACGCCTTCATGGTGTCGAAGTCGACGCCCATCATGGCCTCCTTGTAGACGGTGTTGACCCAGTTGAGCCAGATCGGATCGCCCGGCCGCACCGCCGAGGCATACGAGTTCGGCAGCCAGCCGTAGCCGGAATCGGCATAGCGCCCGGGGAACTGGTTCATCAGCCAGCGGATCGCCGACTGGTCGCCGAGGTAGGCGTCGACCCGGCCGGCGTTGAGCGCCTGCAGGGTGGCGTCGGGGCTCTCGAATTGGTCGACCTTGGCCTCCGGCAGGCCCTTGTGGATCCAGTCCTCGATGAAGACGTTCTGCATGGCGCCGACGGTGATCCCGTTGCCGGCCTTCAGGAGATCATCGAACTTCTTGTACTTGCTGTTGTCGGCCATCACCAGGACGCCGACGCCCTCACGGTAGTACGGGACGGTGAAATCGACCTGCTGGGCGCGGCCGGCGGTGACCGTCATCCACTGGCAGATCACGTCGACCTTGTCGGTGATCAGGCTGGGAATGCGGGCGTCGGATCCCTGGATCACGAACTCGACCTTGGTCTCGTCGTCGAACAGGCTCTTGGCGATCAGCCGCGCCATGTCGATGTCCATGCCGACCAGCTTGCCGCTGTCGTCCTCGAAGTGCCAAGGCGGGTTGGTGCTGCCGGTGCCGACCCGCAGCACGCCGCGCGACAGGACTTCCTGCAGCTTGCTCTTGGAAGAATCGACCCGCGCTTCGGCCTTGCCGGCGCCGAGCATGGCGCCGGCCACCACGGCGGTGCCGAGGGCACCGGCGAACAGGTTTCGGCGGCTCGTGGCCGTCTCCTCGTCGGTCGTCCGGTTGCTATCGTCCGTCATGGCGTAAGCCCCTCCGTTGAGTTGTCGTCGACGCGAAGCCATGGCCGATCGACGTCGGCCATGTTGCGCCGCACCCGTTAACCACACGCTATCCTGCGTCGGGTTCACGGCTCGTGTCGAGAGACGATCGCCTCACCCCGTGCCGTAGAACAGATCGACCAGGAACATCGGAATCGCCGGCACGTAGGTGCAGATGAACAGCACCGTGAGCAGCACCCCGATGAACGGCAGGTTGACCTTGGTGGTCTCCCAGATGTCGGCCTTGGCGATTGAGCAGGAGGTGATCAGCACGCTCGCCACCGGCGGGGTCTGCTGGCCGATCGCCAGGTTGAGGGTCACGATCAGGCCGAAATGCACCGGGTGGATCCCGACCGCCTCGATCAGCGGCACGATGATCGGCACCACCAGGATGATCGCCGCCGCCGAGTGCAGGAAGAACCCGATGACCAGGAAGAACACGTTCAGGATCAGCAGGATCAGGTACTTGTTGTCGGTGAAGTCGACCATCGCCTGGGCCAGTTCCTGCGGCACCCGCGACACCGTCAGAAGGTCGCCCATCAGCACCGACGCTGCCACCAGGATCATGACCACGGCGGTCTGCAGGCCGCCGTCGACCATGGCCTCGCGCAGGTGCTTGATGTCAAAGTCGCGGTACCAAAGCCCCACGAGCACGGAGGCCAGCACGGCGAGGCCGGCGGCCTCGGTCGCCGTCACCAGTCCCGAGAAGATGCCGCCGAGGATGATGACTGGCAGCATCAGGGCCGGCAGGGCATCCACGAAGGTCGTCCGGACGTCCTTGAGGTTGAACGCCTTCTCCACCGGGAAGTTGTAGCGTCGGGCGAAAATGTAGGCGACGCCCATCAGGCCGAAGGCGCCGAGGAAGCCCGGCACCAGGCCGGCCACGAACAGCTGTTCCACCGACGCGTTGGCGGAAACTGCGTACAGGATCATCGGAATCGACGGCGGGATGATGATCGCCAGCGACGCCGAGGACGACGTCACGGCGGCGGCGAACGGCGCCGAGTAGCCGCGCTTCTTCATCTCCGGGATCAGCACTGAGCCGAGGGCCGCCACGTCGGCGACGGCCGAGCCCGAAATTTCCGCAAAGAACAGCGACACCCCGATGTTGACCATCGCGAGGCCGCCGCGCACAAAGCCGATGAGGGCCGATACGAAAGCGATCAGGCGCCGCGAGATGCCGCCAGCGTTCATGATGGCGCCGGCCAGCACGAACATCGGGATCGAGATCAAGGCGAAGCCGGTGGCCCCCCGGTACATCTCGATGCCGAGCGACAGCAGGCTGTCGACGCCGTGAAAGGCGGTCTGGCCGAGCAGGGCCGCGATCGCCAGCGCGATGCCGATCGGCACGTTGATCATAATCATCGCGACCATGGCGACGAACATCAGGCCGAGGATCATGGCTCAGCTCCTCTCGACGACGACTTCGGGATTCTCGAGCGAGCGGCCGACCTTGGCCGCCGCCCAGCTCTCCGGAAGGCTCAGCAGTTCGCAGATCACGAAAAGCGCCGCGCCGATCGGAATCACCGACTGGGTAACGGTGACCGAGATCCAGGGCAGGCTGATCAGGTTCTCGTCACCGACCACCTCGAGCACGCTCCAGCCCGCCCAGGCCAGCAGCACGAAGAAACCGATCACCAGAACCTCGGAGACCGCGACCGCCACCATGCGGATGTTGACCGGCATCCGCAGGATTAGGCCGTCGAAGCCGAGATGCTGGCGGCGGAGTGCGGCGAGCGCCGCGCCATAGTAGGTGATCCAGGCCAGCATCACCGAGGCCACCTCGTCGTACCAGACGAGCGAGGCGCCGGTCTTTCGATAGATGACGGCGACGACCACCATGACGGTGAGCAGGATCATCAGCCCGACCATGATCCACTGCAGGGTCACGTCAAGCGTATGGCGAAGGCGGGATATCATGGTGACGGCAGCTCCGGCGAGGATCGGTGAACGGCGCTACGGCGGCCACGCCGCTGAAGGGCGTGGCCGCCGGATCGGCGTCAGGCGTGGCGCAGCGTCAGCCGCGCAGCGCCAGGAACTGGTCGATCAGGGCCTTGCCGCCCTCGACCTTGGTGCCGAACTCCTCGTAGATGGCGGCGGATGCCTTCACGAAGGCGTCCTTGTCGGCCTCGTTCACCGCCATGCCCTTCGCCTCGAGCTTGCCGAGCAGGTCGTCGTCGAAGTTCTTGCCGGCCTCCAGGGCGAACGGCCGCATCTCGTCGGCGGTCTCGGCGATGATCTTCTGCACGTCGGCCGGCCATTCCGCGAAGGTCTTGGGCGAGGTGACCAGGTAGGCGGGGATGTACACGTGCCCGGTCATCGAAAGGTACTTCTGGACCTCGTAGAACTTCGCGCTCCAGGCGTTGATCAGCGGGTTCTCCTGGCCGTCCATCACCCCGGTCTTCAGGGCCGTGAACACCTCGGAGAACGCCATCGGCGACGGGTTGGCGCCGTAGGCCTGGAACATCTTCACGCGCCACTCGCCGCGCGGCGTGCGCAGCTTCACGCCCTGGAGATCCTCCGGCTTCACGATCGGCCGGACGTTGTTGGTGATGTGCCGGAAGCCGTTCTCCCAGAACCCGAGGATCTTCACGCCCTTGGCTTCGGCCTTCGGGCGGAACAGGCTGTCGCCCAGCTTCTCCATCACCCGCGTGGCGTGCGCCCGATCCTTGATGATGTAGGGCATGTCGAACACGCCGAACTCGGGGGTGACCGACGACATGATCGACGACGGGATGAAGAAGTCGATCTGCCCGAGCTTCATCTTCTGCAGCATGTCCTTGTCGCTGCCGAGCTGGCTCGACGGGAACACCTGCACCTCGATCTTGCCGCCGCTCTTCTCCTTGACCCGCTTGGCGAACTCGTTGCCGGCGAGGTCGAAATGCGAGCCGACCTCGGCGACGTGGCCGAGCCGAAGCACGGTCTGGGCATGGGCGGCGGCGGTCAAGGTCATCGACACCGCCAGCGCAGTTGCGCACAGCATCATGGAACGCATCGATCGCATGGGCTTCCTCCTTGGAACAGACTTGAAATTTTCTTGTGGTTGGGCCGTTGGGCCTCGACGTCCGGAGCGGACTCCGAGGATCAGTATCACCTCTCTTCGATTGTCTAGCCAACCCTTGACCGAGGCCCGTTCAGCCTCGGGGAACCCGACGCAGGGTATCGCGATACAGCCGCATGCGCTCGACATAGCTACGTGCCGGCCGGCGGATGCGCTCAAGATCCTCGTCGCTGAGTTCGCGCACGACCTTGCCGGGGGCGCCCATCACCACCGAGCGCGGCGGGATCTCCTTGCCCTCGGTGATCAGGGCGTTGGCGGCGATCAGGCAGTCGGCGCCGATCCGGGCGCCGTTCAGGACCACCGCCCCGATGCCGATCAGCGAGCCGTCGCCGACCGTGCAGCCGTGCAGCATCGCCAGATGACCGACCGAGACGTTCTCGCCGAGGGTCAGCGGGAATCCCGGGTCGACGTGCAGCACCGCGCCGTCCTGCACGTTGCTGCCGCGCCCGATGTGGATCCGCGCGTTGTCGCCGCGGACCACCGCGCCGAACCAGACGCTGGCGTCGGCCTCGATCACCACGTCGCCGACCACCGCGGCGGTGTCCGCGATCCAGCTTTCGGCGGGATCGTAGACCGGGGACTTGCCGTCGAGCGCGTACAGCATGGCGCTCAGGCCCCGACGAACTGCGGCTTGCGCTTCTCCATGAAGGCGCGCCGGCCTTCGATGTAGTCCTTGCTGTCGAAGCAGCGCTTCACGAGATCGGCGCAGAGCTGCAGGTCGCGCGCCGATTCCGGCTTCAGGGTCTCGCCGACGATGACCTTCACCGACCCGACCGTCAGCGGCGCGTTCTCGGCAATGCGCCCGGCGAGCGTGGTGCAGTACGCCTCGACCTCGCCGTCCGGGACCACCCGATTGACCAGGCCCATGGTGCGGGCGTCCTCGGCGCTGAACCGGTCGGCGGTGAAGAAGATCTCCTTGGCGAAGGACGGCCCGACCAGCGCCACCAGCCGCTCGATGCCGGCATAGCCGTAGCCGAGACCGAGCTTGGCGGCCGGGACCGAGAACTGCGAGCCGTCGCCACACACCCGCAGGTCGCAGCACACCGCCAGCGCAGTGCCGCCGCCGACGCAGAACCCGTCGATCTGGGCGATCACCGGCTTGGGGTGGTTGTGGACCTTCGAGTACACCCGCGCCGTGGTCTCGTTGTAGTGACGCACCGCTTCCGCGGTCGCGCGCTCGCTCTCGAACTTCGAGATGTCGGCGCCGGCCACGAACGCCTTGCCGCCGGCGCCCGACAGGATGATCACCCGCACGGCGTCGTCGGCGCCGAATCGGTCGAGTGCCGCATCCACCAGTTCCCACATCTCCAGCGAGACGGCGTTGCGCTTCTCGGGGTTATTGAAGACGATCCGTCCGATCGCTCCGTCGACCCGGCTCAGTACTTTCTCGGTCATGACTGCTGGTCCTCTCAGATGACGCCGGCGGCGCGCAGCCGGGCGATGTCGTCGTCGCCGTAGCCGACGCCGCGCAGCACTTCCTCGCCGTGCTGGCCAGCGGTCGGGGGCGGGGCGGCGATCCGGCTCGGGGTCCGGCTCATGATGATCGGCTGGCCGACCAGCCGGGTCTCGCCGCGTTCCTGCGAGGTCACCGGCTGGGCGATGCCGAGATGCTCGACCTGCGGATTCGCGAACACCTGGTCGATGGTGTTGATCTCGCCGCACGGCACCCCGGCGGCGTTGAAGCGCTCGACCCACTCCATGGTCGGGCGGGTCAGGGTCACCGCCTCGATCTCGGCGTTCAGGGCGTCGCGGTTCTTGGAGCGCAGCTTGCCGTCGGCGTAGTCCGGGTTCTCGGCCAGGTCCATCCGGTCGATGCTGCGGCAGAACCGCAGCCAGATCTCCTGCCCGGCGACCGCGATGTTCATGTAGCCGTCGGCGGTCGTGAACACCCCGGTGGGTATGCTGGTCGGGTGGTTGTTGCCGGCCTGCTTCGGCACCTCGTCGTCGACCAGCCAGCGCGCCGCCTGGAAGTCGAGCATGAAGATCTGCGCCTGTAGCAGCGAGGTCTGGATCCACTGCCCCTTGCCCGAGACCTCGCGCTCCAGCAGCGCCAGCAGGATGCCCTGGGCGGCGAAGATCCCGGCAGTCAGGTCGGCGATCGGGATGCCGACCCGCATCGGCCCCTCGCCCGGTTTGCCGGTGATCGACATCAGCCCGCCCATGCCCTGGGCGATCTGGTCGAAGCCGGGCCGGTCACGGTACGGGCCGTCCTGGCCAAAGCCGGAAATGCTGGCGTAGACGAGGCCGGGGTTGTCGGTGCTGAGCGTCTTGTAGTCGATGCCGAGGCGGTGCTTCACGTCGGGCCGGAAGTTCTCGACGATCACGTCGACGTCCTTCGCCAGGCGCCGGAACACCTCCAGCCCCTCCGGTTTCTTCAGGTCCAGGGTCAGGCTGCGCTTGTTGCGGTGCAGGTTCTGGAAGTCCGACCCCGAGCGCGGTCCGCCCAGTTGGCCGGAATCGTCGGTCACCGGCATCTCGACCTTGACGACGTCGGCGCCCCAGTCCGCCAGCTGGCGCACGCAGGTCGGCCCCGACCGGACACGGGTCAGGTCCAGGACCTTGAACCGCGACAGCGCGGTGCTGGCTCGCTCGATGGTCATACGGATCTCCTCCGGATCGCTTGTGCTCGCACCCTGGATTGGGCCGGGTGCCGGGCGCTTGCGCAAGCACCGTATCGGTTTGTCGGATTGTTGACAATAAACTGTCTGGAATCTACCGTCGCACGAAAGATTGGGAGGCGACATGCCCTCGGACACCGGCAAGCCGTTCCACGCCCGCGAGTTCGCGACGCTGACCACGCGCGTCCACCAGGAGATCGAGCGGCGCATCTTGACCGGCGAGATCAAGGCCGGGGAGCGCATCGGCGAGGCCGCCCTGGCCGAGAGCCTGGGCGTCAGCCGCGGCCCGGTGCGCGAGGCGATGCGGGGGCTGGAACGCGCCGGTCTGGTAGAGATCAACGCCAACCGCGGCGCCATCGTGCGCAGCATCGGGCTCGACGAGGTCGTCGGCCTGTACGAGCTGCGCGGCACTATCTTCGCGCTCGCCTGCGAGCGGGTGGCGCGTCGCCCGACCGGGCCGGTCATGGCGACACTGCTGGCCCAGGTCGAGGGCATGGAGACGGCGGTCCGCGAGGATGCGCTCGACACCTACTACCGGCTGAACGTCGAGTTCCACGCCACCATCCTCGAACTCGCCGGCAACGCCAGGGCGCGCTCGGTCTACGAGGGCATCGTCAAGGAGATGCACCTGTTCCGACGCCGCGGCCTGTCCAAGGTGCCGAGCATCGCCGCCTCGCTGGCGGAGCATCGCGACATCCTCAATGCGATCGAGCGCAGCGACGTCGCTGCGGCGCGCGAGGCCGGGCGTTTCCATTGCGAGCAAGGCTGCAAGCGCTTCCTTGGGACGCTCGACGTGTCCTCGGTCGACGCGGTGTCGGAACCGCCGGGGGCGCCTGACCTGAGGAGCCGACTGACCGGCTGAGCCGCCGGTCCACCTACGGGCTGCCCGCCTTGCCGCGAGGGCCCGACGACAACAAGAGCCCGGGCCCGAGGTCCGGCATCAACAAGGGGGCGGCCGGCGACGGCACGTCACCCGGCCATCAGAGGAGGAAACCATGACGACGCTTCCAGTGCGGCCATCGCGCCGGACACTGCTTCAGGGTGCCGCGGCCGGCGCCGGCGCGTTGCTGCTGCCGAACCTTGGGCGACCGGCCTTCGCTGCCGATGAGTTCCCCTCGCAGTCGATCAACATGGTCACCCACGCCGGTCCCGGCGGCGGCACCGACATCACCACCCGCATGATGATGTTGCGGGGGCGGGCCGAGTTCAAACAGGACTTGGTCGTCGTCAGCAAGCGCGGCGGCAGCGGCTCGGCGGCGCTGATGTACACCAACAGCCAGCCGCGCGACGGCTACACGGTGATGACCATCACCCAGTCGCACATCTTCCAGATCATCCAGAAGAAGGTGCCGATCGCCATCGACGATCTGGTCGGGATCGCCCGCGCCACCGACGACCCGACCGTCATCGCCGTCAATGTGAACAGCAAGATCAAGACGTTGGATGACCTGCTGGCCGCCTCGAAGGACGCCAAGGGCGGCCTCAAATGGGGCACCACCTTCGCGGGCGGCGCCGACCATGTCGGCATCCACAACTTCGCCAAGGCCGCCGGCGGAATCCCCTACACCATCGTCCCGTTCAAGGGCGGTGGCGACATCGTCACCAACCTGGTCGGCGGCAACGTCGACGTGGCGCTACTGAACTACGCCGAGGGCGAGTCGCAGTTCACGGCCAACGAGATCCGCGGCGTCGCCTGCCTGTCGGAGGAGCCGATTGCCTCACTCCCGGGCGTGCCGACGGCGCGCGAGAAGGGCATCGACGCGCTCGCCTCGACGGTGCGCGGCTTCGCGGTGCTGTCGGGCGTCCCCGAGGACCGCATGGCCAGGCTCGAGGAGGGCATGGTCAAGGCGATGAAGCACCCGATCTACCAGAACTACCTGACCACCAGCGGCATGCCGCTGTCGAGCGTCGCCGGCCGCGAGGTCTGGAACAAGCAGATCCGGCGGATATACGAGGAGAGCACCACCGCGCTGACCGAGCTCGGCATGCTCTGAGGCCGGCCGTCATGGGCATGCCCCCGGGGCAGGAGCGGGCCGCTGCGGCGGCCCGCATCCCCCGCGACCTCGTAATCGCAGGCGCGCTGCTGGCGTTCTGCGCCGTCACCTACGGCATCACCCTCGGCTTTGACGAAGCGCCGGCGGCGGTCGCCCAGAACGTCCAGCCGGCGACCTTCCCGCGGCTGGTGCTGGCGGCCATCGCGGTGCTGGCGGCGGTGCTGGCGGTGACCTCGTTCCGCCTGGACTCCCCCCGCAAGTGGCCGATCAAGCCTATGGTGCCGGCGACGGCGGCGATGATGGTGGCGTTCGTGGTCGCCTTCGACACCCTCGGCTTTATCGCCGCCATGGGGCTGTTCGGGCTGCTGATGCCGGTGCTGTGGGGCGAGCGGCGCTGGCGCCTGGTGATCCCGTACGCGGTGCTGTTCCCGGCCGTGGTCTACGTCGTCTTCGTGCTCGGCCTCGGGGTGCACTTCGACCCCGGCCTGCTGGGCATCAACTGATCGCGATCGGGTAGGACTATGGACGCGTTTCTCGCCGCCGGTGCCGCCTTCCTCGATCCTTACCTGCTCGGCGTGGTGCTGGTCGGAACCATCGGCGGCGTGCTGGTCGGGGCCATGCCGGGCCTCAGCTCGACGATGGCGACCGCCCTGCTGCTGCCGTTCACGCTGACGATGGAGCCGATCCCGGCGATCGCGCTGCTGAGCGCCTTGTACTGCGCCGGCACCTATGGTGGCTCGATCACCGGGATCCTGGTCAACGCCCCGGGCGCGCCGCCGGCCGCGGCGACCGCCTTCGACGGCTATCCGCTGGCCCAGCAGGGCCGTGCCGGCCTCGCGCTCGGCATGGCGGCGGTGTCGAGCGTCATCGGCGGGCTGTTCAGCGTGGTGGTGCTGATCGTCGCGGCCCCGCTGCTGGCGCGCGTCGCCTACGATTTCGGCCCGCCGGAATACTTCGCGCTGGCGCTGTTCGGGCTGTCGATGCTGGCGACGATCAGCGGTGAATCGGCGGTCAAGAACCTGATCGGCGGCGCCTTCGGGGTGCTTCTCGCCACCATCGGCATGGACTTCACCACCGGCGTCGACCGCTTCACCTTCGGGTTCTGGGAACTGTCGGAGGGCATCCATTTCATCCCGGTCATGATCGGGCTGTTCGCCGGCTGCGAGTTCCTCACGCAGGCCGGCAAGCTCGATCAGGTGCAGATCCGCGCCGCCCTCGACGCGGTCAAGCTGCCGGCCTGGGCCGACTTCCGGAAGTGCTTTGGGACCATCGCGCGGTCGTGCGGGATCGGCACCTTCATCGGGCTGCTGCCGGCTGAGGGCGGCACCGTCGCCGCCATGATCGGTTACAACGAGGCGAAGCGATGGGCCAAGGACAAGTCGCTGTTCGGCAAGGGCGACATCCGCGGCGTGGCTGGGCCCGAGGCCGCCAACAACGCCGCCACCGGGGCCGCCATGGTGCCGACCCTGGCGCTCGGCATCCCCGGCAGCGCCACCACCGCGATCATCCTCGGCGCCCTGCTGGTCCACGGCCTGCGGCCGGGGCCGCATCTGTTCACCGAGACCCCCACGTTGCTGTACGCGATCTTCCTCGCCATGCTGCTCGCCAACATCGTGTTCGGCGTGTTCGGCCTGATCGGCGCCAAGCTGTTCGCGCGGGTCACGCTGATCCCGATCCGCTTCCTGTGGCCGTCGGTGTTCATCATGGCCTGCATCGGCGCCTACGCGCTGGAGCAGTCGGTGCTCGACGTGTGGATCATGGTCGGCGCTGGCCTGCTCGGGTTCGTGCTGAAGCGCTACGGCTTCGCGGCGGCGCCGATCATCATGGGGCTGATCCTCGGCGAACTGGTGGAGAACAGCCTCAAGCAGTCGCTGATCATCTTCGACCACGACTGGCTGCGCTTCCTCGACCGCCCGATCGTGGTGTCGTTCCTGCTGCTGACCGCGGTCTCTGCGTTTTGGCCGGTGGTATCGGCTTGGCGCGCCCGGCGGGCGGCCGCAGCAGCGGCGGAGTAGAGGGCGGCGGCCCATCCGCCGCTCCTCGACCCCCGGGGCGCCGATCGCGGCGACCCGGGGGCCGGCCGGCTCAGAAGTACTTCGCCAGATTCCGCCGGATGCGGTCGAGGACGGTGCCGTCCATCGCCGGGATCTCGAACGTCTGGCCGGTGATCGTCTCGAAGGCTCGGATGTAGACCGCGGCGGTCGCCAGGATCACGTCGTCCGGGATCGCTGGGATCGGGTCCTTGTACGGGTCACAGCGCGCCGCCACCCAGTTCCGCATGAAGTCCTTGTCGAAGCTCTCGGGCCGCTCGCCGCAGCCGACCCGGTCCTCGTAGCTCTCCTGGAACCAGTAGCGGCTGCTGTCTGGGGTGTGGATCTCGTCGGCGAGCACGATCCGGCCGTCGGGGTCGGTGCCGAACTCGTACTTGGTATCGACCAGGATCAGCCCGCGCTCGCGCGCGAGGTCGCGGCCGCGGGCGAACAGCGCCAGCGCGTAGTCGCACACGGTGCGCCACTGTTCGGCCGTCAGCAGGCCGCGGGCGATGATCTCGTCGGCGGTCAGCGGCTCGTCGTGGCCGCCGTGCGCGGCCTTGCTGGTCGGGGTGATGATGGTCTGCGGCAGCTTGCGGTTGTCGCCGAGGCCGTCGGGCAGGCGCACGCCGTACATGTCGCGACGGCCGGCCTTGTACATGGTCAGGATCGAGGTCGCCGTGGTGCCGGCAAGGTAGTCGCGGACCACCACCTCGACCGGCAGGATGTCGAGGCGTTGTCCGACCACCACGTTCGGATCGGGGTATTCGAGGACGTGGTTCGGGCAGATGTCGCGGGTGGCGTCGAACCAGAAGCGCGCGGTTCGGGTCAAAACCTCTCCCTTGAACGGGATGGCGGCGAGGCTAACGTCGAACGCGCTCAGCCGGTCGCTGGCGATGATGATCCGCCGGCCGTCCGGCAGGTCGTAGTTGTCGCGCACCTTGCCTCGGTAGTGGTTCGGCAACTCCGGGACGGTCGCATCCTCGAGCACCCGGTGGGCGTTGGCCTTCAAGGCGTTGGTATCCATCGTGCAGTCCCGCGCAAGGTTGGTGCGCACGCCTTCGGCGGCTCGCGGTTATGACCGGATTCGGCGCCGCTGTCTTGCCTGGCGGTCCCTGAGGCCCGAACCGCCGCGGAGTCCCGGCAATGTCACGCGAGGTCCCGGGGTGGCGCCGATTGGTCACACCAACCTTTCGGCAACTTCGGCATTCTTGTGGGACGGGCCGGCGCGCGCGAACCGGCACGGGGGCACGGGTCCCACCGAGGCCGGCCCGTGTGCGACGGCCCGACCATCCGCCAGCCCGACCACCCGCAGCCCGACCACCCAACAAAAAACGAGATGCCATGCCCAGCGATCTGCAGAAGCGAAGCTTGAAGGGCGTACTCTGGTCAGCCGGCGAAGGGGTCGGCGTGGCTTTGTTGTCGTTCGGGAGCTTCGCGGTGATGGCCGCGATCCTGGACCCTCGCGACTTCGGCGTGGTCGCGCTGGCGGGCGTGGTGGTGTTCTTCCTGAGCCTGCTGATCGGTCACAGCTTCGCCGACGCCCTGGTCCAGCGCGAGAACCTCGAGCAGGGCCACCAGGATACCGCGTTCTGGACGACCCTGGCGCTCGGCCTGCTGGCCATGGTCGCCTGCGCGGGCTCCGCCGAGGCGATGGCGGCGGCCCTGGACGAACCGCAGCTTGCCGACGTGCTTCGCGTGCTGGCGCTGACGCTGCCGCTGCACGCGCTGATGAGCGTCCCGTCGGCGTTGTTCCGCCGCAACCTGCAGTTCCGCGTGGTGGCGGCGTGCAGCGTCTCCGGGCGCGCCACCGGCGCGGTAGTCGGGGTGGCGATGGCGTTCGGAGGCTACGGGCTTTGGAGCCTGGTCGGCCAGCAGGTCGCCGCGGTCCTGGTGACCGCGGTCGGCGTTCTGGTCACCACGGACTGGCGGCCGGGGTTCAAGTTCCAGACCCGCAAGCTGTCGGAGATGGCCGGGTTCGGCTTCTACGTCTCGATGAGCCAGGTGGCCAGCGGCGCCGGCGAGCAACTCCTCAACCTGTTGATCGGCGCCCTGTTCGGGACGGCGACGCTTGGCTACTTCAACGTCGCCTGGCGGATGGTGCAATTGGTCCGGGGCCTGCTGTCGACCGCAGTCTACCATGTCGGCCTGAGCGCCTTCGCTCGGCTTCAGGACGATATTCCCGCGCTGTCGCGCGCCTACCTGCAGTCGACGCGAATCAGCTGCCTGGTGGCGTTTCCGATCGGCGCCGGGATGGCGCTGGTCGGCCCGGTGTTGCTCGCTGCGCTGTTCGGCGCGAAATGGGAGGCCAGCGTGCCTCTGCTGACCGTGCTGGCGCTCGAGTTCCTCCCGGCCGGCTACGGCATGTTCATCAGCGCGCTGTACCGCTCGGTGGGCAAGGCCTCATGGGGTTTCGCCACCGCGTTGCTCTACGTGGCGACCGGCGTCGGCGGTGCCATGCTGATAGCCCCGTTCGGGGTCCTGGCGGTCGCGGCGTTCTGGGTGGCGCGGGCGGCCCTGCTGATGCCGCTGCACATCTACCTCGTCCGTAAGGTGACGCGGTTGACGCTCAGCCAAATGCTGCTGCCGCTCGGAACGCCGGTCGCGGCCACCGCGGTCATGGGTTCGGCGATCGTGGCGTTGCGCGCGATGCCGCCGCTGCCGGGAATTGCGCCTGCAGCGGAACTCGCGATGCTGACCGCGGTCGGCGGGATCGCCTACCTGATCGCGGTCCGGCTGCTGTCGCCGGACCTGTTCAACACGGCCTGGGGCACGGCGCGCGTGATGATGGCGCCGGGAGGGCGACGGGCCTCGTAAAACCGGGGACGTGCCTGTCACATCGGCGAGGGGGAGGCCGCCGGCCTCGTCCTGGCGGCCGCCTTCGACATCTCGACGGCGCCGAGGCGTGGGTCCGCCGCGATGGCCTGAACGATGTCGGTAGACAGCCGCTGCACCGCAGGCCATTGCAGGTGGAAGGCGTCGAAGAAGTCGGCCTCCTCGTAGGCGGGGCTGGCGTTCAGCCGCAGGACGACGGTGTTGTCCGTGGAGGTTGCGCGCGCGAGTTCCCGGGCGACCCGGTCGAGCCAGGCAACGACATCCGGGTATTGCAAGCGGTAGTCGGGGTGGATGGGGGTGAACACGACCACCAGCCCGCGGTCCTGCGCGGTCAGCGTCTGTGACAGGCGGGCCAGCACGCCCGAGCACGCCGGGTCAAGGTCGATGAGACCGTAGCGAAGGCCGTGCTGCTTCGATTCTGGCACTTGCAACGGACCCGACCCGTAGTCGTCGAGGAACAGGTCGCCGACCATTGGATCCCGCCGCTCCGCAAGGGTCCAGGCGGTCCGGGCGTAGCGTTGTGGCGCGAAATAACGGAAATAGAAGTAGGCGGCTGGCCAGTCCCCGAACGCGTAGGCGGCGCCATCCGAATGATCCAGCATCGCCGCCGGCTCGGTCGAGCAGTCGGCGAAGTCCGGCGGCCCCGTCATGATCAGCACCGTGCGGACGGCGAGGTACTGGTCGAGATAGAACTCCACAAGGTCCTGGGTCTGGTGTACCCGCAGGTGTCCGGTCGCGCCGTTCAGAAAGCCGCCCGCGGTGCCGCGGGTCATGCCGTCGAACGCGTTGCCGTCGAGTTGCCGCCAGGTGATCGATGACCCGACCGCCAAAATGGTGGGTGACGCTTCGGGATGCTGGCGCAGAAAGCGGAGCTTCTCGTCGAACAGCACCAGGCGGGTGATGGCGGGGGCCGGCAGGTTGTCCGGCCAGATCGTCGCGATCGCGCCATAGGCCGCAGCGAGGCCGCCGAACACCGACACCGCCCCTGCGACGATACCCCACGCGAACTTCCTCATGGCGCGCGCTCCTAGAAGGTGAAGTACAGAAATTCGCTCGGAGCCACCGACAGCGCGCGAAGCAGGGCCAGGCTGAGCAGGATCCCGACCGCGGCACCCTGCAGGACACTCGGCTGGGCCCGCAGCAGCGACGATCGGCGCAGCGCCGTGACCCAGCCCCGGATGCCGGTAGCGGTCGTCTCGATGCGGCTCTGCACCGGTTCGGCGAGCGTCGATATGTAGTATGGCGTGTTCGGCAGCAGCCAGACGATCGCCAGGCCTGTCAGGACCAGAACGCCTGGCAGCGACGCGAGCCGGGAGAGCAACTGCTCGATCGGCCCGAGGGTTGCGGGGTCGACGCCGCCGAGGCGCGGCGTCGCCGGTCCGGCTTCGCCCAGGCCGACCATGCCTTGCACCACGCTCATCGCCTGCTCGAGGCTGACGGCCTTGAAGAACACGAACGTGACGGTGACGGCGAGAAAGGTGACGACGACGCCGGCCGCGTGCCCGGCCCAGCCAAGGTCCCAGTCGAGGCCGATCCGGCGCCCGGCATACCGCCACGCATGGTTGGCGACCAGCAGGACGCCGTGCAGCAGCCCGAACACCAAGAACTGCCAGCCGGCGCCGTGCCAGATTCCGGCGAGCCCCATGGTGATCAGGGTCGGCACCGCCAGAAGCCAGAAGAATGGCGCTACCGCCGGCATCGAACGCTTCAGCATCGGCAGGCCCAGGCGTTGGCGACGGCGCATCGCCGCCATCACCAGCGGTGTGTAGAGATACGCCGTCAGGAAGCGCGTCAGCGTCATATGCCAGCGCGTCCAGAACTCGATGATGCTGGCGGACTTGTACGGCGACGCGAAATTGACCGGCAGGCGGATCCCGAACATCAGCCCGAGCCCGATCGCCATGTCGGAATAGCCCGAGAAGTCGAAGTAGAGTTGCAGCGCAAACGCAATCGAGCCGAACCAGGCGTCGGCGAACCCCGGCGCCACTCCGTCGAGCGCCGGGCCGAAGGCCAGTGGCGTCTGAGAGCCGAGCGGGTCGGCGATGAAAACCTTCTTGAACAGACCGATCGAGAAGGCGGTGAGGCCGAGGACCAGGTTGTCGAGCCGCGGACGGTAGGTCTCGGGCTTCTCGAACTGGCTCAGCATCTCCTTGTGGTGGACGATCGGGCCGGCGATCAACTGCGGGAAGAACACCACGAACAGCGCGTAGCGGGCGAGGCTGGTCTCACGGGTCTCGCCGGCCTGCGCGTCCACCAGGTAGGCGATCTGCTGGAAGGTGTAGAACGAGATCGCCAGCGGCAGCACGACCTGCGGCACCGGAAGGCCGGCACCGGCGAGATCGTTGACGGCCTGCGCCAGGAAGCCCGCGTACTTGAACCAACCGAGAGCCGCCAGATTGCCCGCGATCCCGAACGCCAGGAGCCAGTGGGTCGGCCACCGTGCCAGCGTCCGGCCAACGCTGAAGTTGAACAGGATCGAGGCGAGCAGCAGCGGCATGAAGTCGATGCGCCACCAGCCGTAAAAGAACAGCGAGGCGAGAATCAGCCAGCCCGCTGCAAGGGAAGGCCGTCCAAGGGCGCCGATGAGGAAGAATCCGACAAGCACCACCGGCAGGAAGCCGAGGAGAAATTCCGGAGAATTGAACAGCATGGCGCTGTACGCCCTGTCAGGCCGCCAGTCGCTTGCGGGTGATCAGGGCCACGAACTCGCCGGCGTTTCGCAGGGATTCGATCTCGGCGGTGTGGAACTTCACGCCGAAGCGCTGCTCGGACGCTACAATGATGTTTATGTGATTGAACGAATCCCATTCCGCCACGTCGTCGGCGGACAAATCCGGGGTGACCTCCATCGTCGGGTCGTCGAACACTTCCCGGAAGATTTCGTTCAGCGCCTGATAGACTTCTTGTTCGTTCACTATGCCGCCCTTTCATGGATGAGTTTCAAGTGGTCGGCGATTGCGACCGCGGCGCCGTCCAGCGGCAAGCTCCACAGGTCGTCGTCGCCATCCGCCGCCTCGATCGGCGTGAATCCGAGGGCGGGGTAGAGCCCCTTGACCAGGCCGTTGCGCGGCGTCGGCCGGTACCGACCGAGCAGGCGGGTGCCGCCGGCCGCCGCGGCGTCGGCGGCGATCACGGCAAGCATCGCATGCTCGACCCGGCGCCCGAGGATCCGACAGCTCATCAACCAAGTGTCGATCTCCACCACCACCTCGCCGTCCTGCAGGCACCGACGGGCGATCACGATGCTGGTCAGGCCGTTGTCCCCGAAGCGATCGACGAGACGGCCGGCGTAGGTCAGGACCGACGGATCGGTCATCAGCGCCCGAACCTCGGCCTCGGCGTAGCGACGTGTGGTGAGGTTGAACTGGTTGGTTTTGTTGATGAGCTGGGCAATCCGCTGGATGTCGACCGCTCGGAACGGCACCACCGTAAGGGTCATGTCGAGTTCGCGCAGGAAGCCGTCGATGTCGGTGACCGTGGTCTCGAGGCGCCGGCGCTCACGGTTGGCGGCGTACTGATCGCGGCGCGCCGCGTCCTCGGCGGTGAAGGAAACCGCCTCGAAGTAACCGGCATCGGCAATGCAGCGGGCGAACAATTCGGGCGCATCCGGCAGTTCCGGTACCGACACTTCCGGCAGTTCACGGCGCACCAGCGCCCGCTCGGCCGGGTTGTCATCGACGAAGACCAGGGAATCGATGCCGAGGCTGAGGTCGCTGGCGATCCGCCTGAGCGCCGAGGCCTTGTCGCCCCAACTCACTTCGAAGGCTGCGAAATCCCCGCGCCTCAGCTCCATCTCGGGATGCTCGGCGAGCGCTGCCTCGACGGTTGCGGCGTCGTTCTTGGAGCAGGCCGCCAACAGGACGCCGCGGTCGGCGAGCCGGCGGGCGTAGCGCTGGAACGACGCGAACGCCTCACCGGTAGCGCTGCCCTGGCCCAGGACGATGCCGTTCAGCCCGTCGTCGCCAATCGTGCCTCCCCAGATCGTGTTGTCGAGGTCGAGAACCAGGACCTTCTTGGACAGCCCGCGCACCGCCGCCAGGACCCGGGCGACGTGGTCCCCGAACCACGGTCCCGCCGCCGGCGAGACTGCCTGCTTGGCGTGATGCCAGAGCGCGGGGTCGGCGATCCGCCGGTTGCCGACCTCGGCCACCGGAGGATCCAGCAGCACCACGCCCTCGTCGGCGGCCGCGTCCGCCAGGCAAAGCTCGAGCCGGGCCGCGACCGCCCGAGGGGCGGCGGCAACCAGCCGGTCGCCGTGACCGAACAGGGGAGGCGCGTCGGACCAGGGTAGCTGCTGGACAACTGTGGCGGCGGTGCGCTCACGGATCCGACGCCAGAGCACCGACAGGTCTGCCACCGCGGATTCCACCGCGGACCGGACCTCGGACACCGACGCATTTAGGTGGAGCCGGGGCGACAGCGAGGCGTGATCGAGAGCGAGCAGGACGGCGTGCGGCTCGAAGCTGTACAGCCTCGACTCCGTGTCGAGGATCTCCTGGCGCCATTGCCCGTACGGCGCGGTCTCGACATCGACCAGAAGCCCGCGCCGAAGCGCCCCGACGCGGATCCCGGCGGCAAGGTGCTCCAGCGACCCGCTGCCCATCATCATGAGCCGCAGCCGCGGTCCGCCGACGCGTGCCGACCGTGCCAGTTCGCTGAGGGCGGTGTCGACCCGGCGCGTCTGCAGGAAGTCGAGCCGCCTTCCGGCCACAGCCGTCAACGACTCCAGCCGTCGGGCGGGATCCGCGGTAGCGCGTACCGCCAGCATGTCCGACGTGAAGTCCTCCGGAGCCGGCAGCCAGTAAAGCGACAGTGGATCGGTCGAGAGCATGGCGGCGCTCCTCCATCAGACGCTTAGTTCGGCAATGACGCCGGGGTGCGGCGGGTGCTGCATGCCATGCAGCAGCGCGCCCGCCACCTCTGCCGGCATCAGGAAGCGGCCTTCGGGGGCGGCGGCGCGGGCGCGCTCGATCAGCCTCGGTTCGAAGGCGTTAAGCATCGGGGTGTCGACATAGCCGGGCCGGATCACGCTGATCCGAAGCCCGGCCCGGCCGAGTTCGGCGGCGGCGGCCCGCAGCAACGCGTCGAGCGCCCCCTTGGCAGCCACATAGCTGGCCATGTGGGTGGCGGTGTCGGGCCCGTGGGCGTTGCTCAACACGGCCAGCAGGTGGCCGCTGCCGCGCGGCCGGAAGCACCGTCGCCAGAGTTCGGTCGCCAGCGTGTGGTTGCCGACGACGGCGCAGTCGAACTGCCGGCGGAATTGCCCCGGCGTCGCTTTCAGGAGTGAGGTGACGTCCGGGGCGGGGGCGGCGCACAGCACCGCCGCCTCGACCGGGTATCGGCCGTCGGCGATCGTGGCGACGCCGTGGCGCAGCCCTTCCGGGTCGTCCAGCGGCAGCCGAACCGCCTGGGCAGAGCCGCCTGCCTCAACGAGGCTCGCGGCCAGTGTCTCGGCCCGCGCGGCCCCGATGCCGTAGCCGATCCAGACGTGCCACCCGGCGGCCGCGGCGGCCCGGCACAATTCGGCGCCGATGCCGCTGCTGCCGCCGGTCACGACCACCGCGGGCTTGGACGCACGCGGGGGTGGGGTGGCGGGGATCATGGTGAATCCGAGGTCGACATCGCGTAGCGGCTCTGGTTGGCCATCAGCGGCCAGGAGCGGTCATTGTCGGAGATGCTGGTCACCTCGAGCGGCCAGTGCACGCCGATCGCCGGGTCGTCGTAGCGGACCCCGCGAGCGGCGTGCGGGGAGTATGGGGACGACACCAGGTAGTTGACCTCGGTGTCGTCCGCCAGCACCTGGAAGCCGTGCGCGAAGCCCTCCGGTACGTAGAGCATCGTAAGCGCCTGCGGCGTCAGCTCGACCCCCAGCCACTGGCCGTAGGTGGATGAGCGGGGCCGCAGGTCGACGATCACATCCCAGATCGCCCCGCGCACGCACCGCACCAGCTTGACCTCGGCGTGTGGCGCCTCCTGGTAGTGCAGGCCTCGGAGTGTCCCGCGCCGCGGATTCACCGAGACGTTGGACTGGACATAGTCCGCGACCAGCCCTTGTCGGGCGAACTCCTCGTTGCACCAGGCTCGGGCAAACTGCCCGCGATCGTCGGTGAAAGGCTGCAAGTCGACGACATAGGCGCCGGACAGCTTGGTTTCACGAAAGTTCATGAGCGCGCCACCTGAAATCGTTGGCCAACTGGCCGGTCTCGACCAGCTTCTTCAGTTGCTTGAGGCGGGTGTGGGCCGGCGAGAGAAACAGCTCTTCGGTCAGGCCGACGTGCCGGAACACTGTGTGCAGTTGCTGGGCGCCGCGTCGCAGGTCCCAGCGGCAGCGGAAGTTCGGCAGGTGCTTGCGGATCTTGGCGAACGACACCCGATAGCTGCGGTCGTCGCCGGTGCTGTCGCCGAACTCGAGCTTGCAGCCGGGGAAAGACTCCGCCACCACCTCGGCGATCTCATGAACCCGGTAGTTGTTGTCGTCGTCGCCGACGTTAAGCACCTCGCCGGCGACCGCGTCGCGCGGCGCTTCCAGGACCGCGGCAACCGCGTCCGAAATATCCTGGACGTGAACCAGCGGTCGCCAGGGCTTGCCGTCGCTGGTCATGGTGATCCGCTTGGTGGTCCAGGCAAGGCCGGCCAGGTTGTTGAGGACCAGGTCGAATCGCATGCGTGGCGACGCCCCGAACGCGGTGGCGTTGCGCAGGAAGGTCGGGCTGAAATCATCATCCATGAGTTTGACGACTTCCCGCTCGACCCCGAGCTTGCAGGTCGCGTAGGCAGTCAGCGGGTTCGGCGCCGAGTCCTCCGTCTTGGCACCGTTGCCGGCGGTACCGTAGATGCTGCAGGACGAGGCGTAGACGAAGCGCCGGACGCCGGCCTCCTTGCAGATCTCCGCCAGGGCCACCGAGCCGCGGTGGTTGATGGCGTGCGTGAGCTGCGGGTCGTTCTCGCACATCGGGTCGTTCGACAGCTCGGCGAGATGCACGACCGCGTCGAAACCCTCAACATCGGCGATGGTGAGGTCGCGGACGTCGCGCGCCCGGATGGCCGGCCGGTCACGCCCGTCGTGGTACAGCCAGCCGGACCGGTAGTAGCCGGTGTCGATCCCGACCACGTCGTAGCCCCGTTCCAGCAACGTCGGCGCCAGCACGCTGCCGATGTAGCCGTCGCAGCCGGTGATCAGGACGCGGGCCGGCGGGCGCACCGACGTGGCGAGATCCCGGGGAACCGCCCGTCCTGCGACGGGCGCAAGTTCGCTTACCATACCTTCCATGGCGGGTTTCCTGTCTCCCAGTGATCGGTGAGGACGTGCTTATCGCGAAGGGTGTCGAGATTCTGCCAGAAGCCGTCGTGCCGGTACGCCTGGAGCTGTCCCTTGGAGGTGAGCGCCTCGAGCGGCTCACGCTCCCAGGTGGTTTCGTCGCCCTCGATCAGATCGAGGACCTCGGGCTCCAGGACGAAGTAGCCGCCGTTGATGTAGTGACCGTCGGTGTTGGATTTTTCGCGGAAGCCGTTGACCCGATTGTCACCCGGCATCAGGCTGAGAGCTCCGAAGCGGCCGGTCTGGTGGACCGCCGAGACGGTGGCCAGGACGCCGCTGTTGCGGTGGAAGTCGATCAGCCTGGTGATGTCGATGTCCGAGACGCCGTCGCCATAGGTCAGGCAGAAAGTCTCGCCGTCGAGATAGTCGGTCACCCGCTTGAGGCGGCCGCCGGTCATCGTGCCTTCGCCGGTGTCGACCAGCGTCACCCGCCACGGCTCGACGCCGTTGCGGTGCTCCTTCATGGAATGGGCCGCCAGGTCGAAGGTGACGTCCGAGCGGGCGAGAGCATAATCTCGGAAGTACTCCTTGATCATGTGCCCCTTGTATCCGCAGCAGATGACGAAGTCGTTCAGCCCATGGGCCGAGTAGATCTTCATGATGTGCCAGAGGATCGGATGGCCGCCGATCTCGACCAGTGGCTTGGGCCGGACCGTGCTCTCCTCGCTGATGCGGGTTCCATAGCCGCCGGCCAGGATGACCACCTTCATGATAATTCTCCTTGTCTGTTCGCCGACGGGGGTTGCGGTATCAGGGGCCAGTTCGCAGCTTCCGCCCCTAACTCGGGCTCGGCGGCAGCCTTCCGGCCGTTGATCGACCCTGGAACCCGCTGGCCGAGCAGCCGGCTGTAGAGGGCGACGTGCTGCAGGACGACCGAGCGCATGTCGAAGCTGCGCAGTGCCTTCGCGCGGGCCCGGAGGCTGAGACCGCCATCCTTGGAGCCTTCGTCGAGACACCAGGCGATGCCGCGTGCGAGATCCTCGGACGACAGGTTCTCGGCGAGATAGCCGTTGACCTTGTGGTCGACGATGTCGAGTTGCCCGGTGTTGGCGAACGCGGTCAGCGGGACGCCGCAGGCCATCGCCTCGATCGCCGTCTTCGGCAGGTTGTCCTCGATCGACGGGACGATCATCACGTCGGCGGCGGCGTAGAGCAGCGACAGGCTGATGTCGTCGCGCAGGTGCCCGACATAACGGATCGGCAGGTCGTGCGAGGCGGTGCCGGAGTTGGAGCCGAACACCACGACCTGCACGCGGTCGCGCCAGCCCTGCTGGGACAGCCTGCCAAGCGCCTCGTCCAGGTAGCGGAACCCCTTGCGCGGATCGGCGGTGCTGTTGAGGGCGCCGAACAGGATGATCTTTCGGTCGGTCGGCAGCCTCCAGGCTTTGCGGGCGGCGATCTTGTCGTCGGGCGAGAAGCGATCGACGTCGACCCCGTTGGGGATGACGGTGACCGTGTTGTTCCGCGTCAGAGGGCTTTCCTTGGCGCGCTCGGCCATCCAGTGGCTCAGTGCGACGAAGTTGATCTTGACGTCCTTCCAGGCCCGGTACTTGCGCCGCCATTGCCAAGCGCTGATATCGAAGCGCGAGCCGGATCCGAGTTGCGGGCAGTTGCCGCAGCCGGTGCGGTAGCGTTCGCATCCGGCCGAATAGTGGCAGCCTCCGGTGAGCGGCCACATGTCGCGCAGGGTCCAGACGATCGGAAACTCGCGCAGTTCCGAGACGGTCCCGATCGGCGCCGCACCGCGCCCGGTCCAATGGAACTGCACCACGTCCGGCTTCATGGCCCGCACGATGTTGCCGACGCCGAACGGCAGCCAGCCGACGGTCCACCAGTTGTGCCGTTGCCAGTCGTAGAACTTCAGCGGCAGCCGGTCGAACCGATCGCGCAACCCGTCGAACATCGCCACATACGATTGGCGGGTGGTGATCACCGACGGGTCGTCGGTGTACTTCCGCTGCACGAGCATCCGTGAATCGACGCCGTGCTCGCGCAGCGCCGTGTGTAGTCGGTAAGCGCCCTTCGAAGCGCCACCATCGGTGTCGCTCGGAGATATGTGGACGATACGCATGCCTTCGGCCATCCCTCCTGCGCGCGGGGTCCGCGTACGGCGCCCCTGGCTCCAAGTCGACAACCCTCACTAAAAGGCAACGTTCCTGTTTCGTGTAGTGACCAAGCTGTGACAGGCGGTGATCGCGCCTGATGGCGCTTTATTTTGAAAGAAAGCGCTATTAGTCTTGATGCTGAGGTCGAGTTTTTACTGTGATCTGATTTTCAAAGTACGTTGATGGTGAGTTCAACAGGGGAATGCGCAACATGCTGGATCAACCGCTCATCAGCGTTGTTACGCCGGTCTACAACGGCGGCAAATTCCTGGAGGAATGTATCGAGAGCGTGCTCGCCCAGAGCTATCGAAACCTCGAACACGTCATCCTGGACAACGCGAGTACCGATGAGACGGCGGCGATCGTGGCCCGCTTCGCGGCACGCGACGCGCGGGTGCGGGTGTCCCGCAACGACGAGACCCTGTGGGTTATCGACAACTGGAACCGGGCGCTGGAGGGCATGTCTCCGGACGCCCGCTACTGCAAGATCCTGCACGCCGACGACACGCTAAAGCCCGACTGCCTGGAGAAGATGGTGGGCGTGGCGCTGCGGCATCTGTCGGTCGGCGTGGTCGGGGCGCTGCGGCTGCGCGGCGACCGCGTCGAGTGCCGTGGGTTGCCGCGCGACCGCGAGTTGTTCGACGGCGGCGAGATCGTCCGGATGTACCTGCGCCAGGAGGTGTTCGCGCTCGCCCCGAGCTCGGCCCTGATCCGGGCCGACCTGGTGCGCGGGCGACGGCCATTCTACCCCGGCGAGTTCCTGCACGCCGACCTGGCGATCATGTTCGACCTGCTGGCGTCGCACGACTTCGGGTTCGTCGATGAGGTGTTGTCGTTCTCCCGGACCCACGCCGACTCGATCACCTCGACGGTGGCCGAGCGGCGCAAGACGCTGTTCGCGGAGTGGCTGCCGATGTTGCACCGCTATGGGCCGGCGGTGCTGTCGGCGGACGATCTCAAGCAGATCGAGGGTGCGTTCCTGCGTCGCTACTACCGGCTGCTGGTTCGCTCGTTCCTGACCCGCCGAGACCGTGCGTTCATGGAGTACCACCTGTCCGGGCTGCGCAAGCTGGGGCTGGCCCCGGGGGTGGCGGATGTCGCGGTCGCGCTCGGCGCGGAGGCGGCTGCGTCGGTGAGCAACCCCGGCAAGCTCTACCGTCACCTCGCCGACGGGTTCGGCCAGCGCCAGCGTCCCCTGGCGTAGAGGAGCCCCTGGTTGCCCGAGCTTGGCTGGCCCCGAACGCCAACTGGCCGGCGGGGGAGCCGCCGGCCAGATCCAGTATCGTAGCAGGGTAGAACCCTTTGGCGTTCAGTCGCCGGCGGCGGCGATCGCCGGGGTGCGGCGGTTGGGCGCGCGCGACGTCGCCGGCGCGGCCCCGAAGAACATCGTTTCCTGTTCGGCGCGCAGACGGTCGACCAGGCGGCCGGCGGGCAGCGCGACGTCGTCGTAGGTCAGGACCTCGTCCATCGCCACGTCACGGCGAAGAGTGCAGCCCTCGGCGACGCCGATCGGCAGCAGTCGGTCGCGGCGGGTGACGTCGGCGTTCTCGCACAGGCCATAGGTCGTGTAGTGGCCCATGCCGTCGAGGGTCTCGCCGGCCTTCAGCGGGCGTTTCGCGGCCGCGATCACCTCGACCGTTGGCCCGCCGAGCGGGGCGATCACGGCGTCGCCGAACAGCACGGCGCGGGCCACGGTCGACGGCACCTCGAAGTGGCAGAGGTGATAGGGATTGAAGAAGCAGTACAACGGTCCTTCGCCGACCTTGTAGAGGTTCAGGTAGTGGCGCTGCTGCGGGTGGTCGATGGTCCCGAGGACGAACACGCCGCCGCCCGGTACCGCGCCGACCACGTAGTCGACGATCCCCGGACCGTCCATGAAGCGCTCGGCCGGCAGGGCCTTGCAGGCCTCCACGATCGGGGTGCCGGCGGGCACCTCGGGACCGAACATCCCGCGCTGGCCCACACCCATGCCGGTGGCGTTGGCCACGATCGCCTGCTCGAACGAGATCTTGGTGCCGTCGGCGAACGAGGTGACCATCGAGGCCTTCTGCCCCCAGCGCGCGGCGAACGCCGCCTGGGTGGTCGGGGTCCGCTTCGGATCGTGCAGCCCCTTGATGTTGCCGCACAGCACCGGGCGCAGCCCGATGCCCTTGACGAACCGGTAGAGGTTCATGATCACGCCCGGCTGGTCGCCGTCGACGTTGGTGCAGACGACGCCGGCGGCGTCGGCCTTGCGCTTCAGCAGCGGTCCGACCGTGCCGTCCAACTCGGCGTTCATCAGGATGATGTGCTTGCCGTGCTCGATGGCGGTCAGCGCGACCGCGGCGGCGTAGTCGATCGAGCCGGTGACTTCGAGCACCACGTCGATCCGATCGTCGGTGCAGAGCAGCCGCCAATCCTCGGTCACGGCGGGAACGTCCTGGTCGATCGCCGCGCTGAGCGCCCCCGGCGTGTCGACTGTCCGGATGTCCTTCCAGCCGGCCTCCTCGTAGGCGCGGCGCGCGGGTTCAAGATGGCGGTTGGCGATTGCCACCAACCGCATGCCAGGTGCCGCCGTCGCGATCTGGAGGGCGACACCGCGCCCCATGAAGCCGGCTCCGACCATGCCGACCCGTATCGGTCGACCTTCGGAGGCGCGTCGCTCCAGGGCTTTGTCAACGATGATCATGGGAAAAGGCTAGCGGGCGGAAGGGCCTGCGGCTTGTGATCACTCCGTGGCTGGCGGGGGCATCGCCCTGGAGATGCGGGGTGATGCCGGGTGGCCGGCCGCGGAGCGATGGTCTATTTCGGCAGGGCGGCAACGGTGTTTCCGGCGGTGGCGAGCAGTCGCGCCATCACCTTGGCGGCCTTGCCGGGATGCTTGGTTGCCTTGGCGGCGTCGGCGTTGGGCGCGTCGCTGCCGACCTTGATCAGCCCCACCATGCCCATCGCGTAGTGCGGTTTGCAGAGGTATCCGTAAAGCCCCTCGGCGTCGAAGGTGACGGTGATCTCCTTGTTCATCCCGCCCTTGAAGGGCGCGGCGCCGTCGGGGAGCATGCCGGTCGCCGTCTCCGCGTTGTGACCGGGATCGGTGGTGAGGAAGGTGACGGTGTCGCCGGGCGCGATCGCGAGATAGGCAGGCTCGAACACCATCATGCCGGCGGCACCGCGGTTCAGCATCTTGACCTGATGGTCGGCGGCGAGCGCCGGACCAGTGAGCGTGGTGGCCAGCAGGATGCCGGCGGCGGTGGCGGCGACGACGGTAGTCTTCATGATCGTGATCTTCCTTTGGTGCGGGCGACAGGGGGAGGGTTCGCCTCCCCCCGCGAGCGGGTCAGTGACCCTTCATGGACAGTTGCTCGTTTCCGGTGTCGAAGACCGTCGGATCCTGCGCGCCCTCTACGTCGATGTGGGCGACCAGGCCGCGCTCCAGGCGCGACAGGGCGTGGTCCACCATCAGGAAACGGCCGGGCACCTCGAACGTCAGCTCGCCGACCATCGCGCCGCCGGGCGCGACCGTAACCGTCTGCACGTCGGTCGCGACTGGGCTGGTGAGCGAGCCGTAGTTGTAGACCTTGTCGAAGATCTCCCCGATCACGTGGTAGCTTGAAGTCTTGTTCGGGCCGCCGACGCCGAAGTAGATGCGCATGGTCTCGTCGCGCTTGGCGTGGATCGCGTGCTCCCCGGTCAGGCCGCCGGCGGCGCCGTTGAACACGTAGTACTCCGGCTTCTCGTCGAGCAGCTTCTGGTAGTCGGTGGCCAGCAGGCCGGGGGTGCCGAACGGCTCCTCGGTGTAGATCTCACCCTGCATCACGTAAACTTCGCGATCGACTTTCGGCAGCCCGCCCTCGGGCTCGACGAGGATCAGGCCGTACATGCCGGCCTGGATGTGGTCGGCGACCATCGGCGTCGCGCAGTGGTAGACGTAGATGCCGGGGTTGAGGGCCTTGAAGGTGAAGCGCTTCGTCTCGCCGGGCGCCGCCTGGGTGGCGACCGCGCCGCCGCCGGGGCCGGTGACGGCGTGGAAGTCCACCGAGTGCATCATGGCGCTGTCGGCGGCGTTCTTCATGGACACCTCGACGGTGTCGCCGACCCGCACCCGCACGAACGGCCCCGGGACCTTGTTGTTGAAGGTCCAGTAGGTGAAGGCGGTGCCGTCGCCCAGCTTGGCGACGCGTTCGACGGTTTCCAGGTGGAGTTTGACGATGGCCGTGTGATCGCGGGCGATCGGTGGCGGCAGATCGGTGGCGTCGAGCACGATGCTCGGCAGGGCGTTTAAGGCGTCGGCGTCATAGGGTTCTGCGGCGTCGGCGCCAAGGGCGATGGACGACAGGAGCGCGATCGCGCTGGCCATCGTCGTCATCGTCGGGAGGCGTGTTTTCATCACTCTCGCTCCTTGGCATCGGAGGATTGGGCTCGTCCGATGCCAAGGAACTTAGGGTGTCGCGGCGACTGTCTTGTTGCGCTGCCGCAAGCTCACGCGAGATTCCCGCCGCAGCGGGAGGCGGTGGCGGTCAGAGCGTCGGGCGCTCGTCGCCGACGATGGTGGTGCGGTGCATGATCCGACGGTGGTTGACGGAATCGTAGGGCATGACCGCGTGCATGGTGCAGCGGTTGTCCCACATGATGACGTCGTCGCGCCGCCACTTGTGGCGGTAGACGAACCGCTCCTCGGTGGCGTGCCGGGTCAGCTCTTCGAGCAAGGCAAGGCTTTCGTCCTCCGGCATCCCGACCACGCCGGCCATGGTGTGCGGGCTGAGGAACAGCGAGCGGCGGCCGGTGACCGGGTGGCGACGAACCAGCGGCTGCTCGACCGTCGGCAAATCCACATAGGTGCCCTTGTCCTTGCGCGCGCTCAGCTTGGCCGAGCGGGCGATGACCGCGTCGTGGCTGTGGAGAACCTTCAGGCCCTCGATCCGGCGCCTCATGTCCGGCGAGAGCGCGTCATAGGCGGCGTACATGTTTGCGAACATCGTGTCGCCGCCTTCGGACGGGACCATGATGCCGTGCAGGATCGAGCCGTTGGACGGGATCTCGCGGAACGAGCTGTCGGTGTGCCAGAGCCACGTCAGCTCCATGTACTGCCATTCGCTGCTCTCGCTCGGCAGGATGTCGCCCTTCTCGTCGACGTTCGATACCCGGTAGATTTCAGGGTTCCGGGAGGAGCGGTGGGCGACCGAGGGGTGGATCTCAAGATCCCCGAAGTTCCGCGCGAAGGCGATCTGCTGCTCGTCGGTGATGGGTTGGTCCGGGAACACCAGCATGATGTGTTCCATCCAGATCGCGTTCAGCTTCGCCAGCGTCGCGGTATCCATCGGCCGGGACAGGTCCAGTCCACGCACCTCGCTGCCGATCAGCGGGTGCCGACGGGTCACGGTCAGTTCGCGGGTCGCGTCCATGGTGGTGGTCATTGGCGGTTCCTCCTTGCCTGACGGCGGTCTGCCGGCGTGCGCCGCCGGTCTGGTGCGAGGTATTGAACAGTGACAGTGGCGTTAAGAGAAATGATGATTGCTTCTAAGGTTCATCACTCTGGGTAATGGTCGATGACGCTTAGCCTCACCGCTATGCGGATGCTGGTCGCCGTCGTCGAGGAGCGATCGTTTACCGCCGCGGCGCGTCGGGAGAACGCGACGCAGTCCGGGGTGTCGCAGCAGATCCGCCGGCTTGAGGACCATTTCGGCGTCCGGCTGATCGTGCGGGAGCGCGGTGACGTCCGCCCGACCCCGGCCGGCGAGCGCCTGTACCGCCGCTGCGCCGCGGTCCTGCGCGGCGCCTCGGAGGCCGAGCAGGAGGTTCGCGGGTTCGGCCGTGGGCTCGAGGGCGAGGCAGACATCGGGCTGATGTCCGCACTCACACGCTGCAGTCTCGGGCCGACGCTCCGGCGGTTCATGCAGGCGCACCCGAACGCGTCGGTGCGGCTGACCGAGGCGATCAGCGATCATCTCATCGACCGGGTTGCGGCCGACGCCCTCGACGTCGCCGTAGTGCCGGTGATCGAGGCCGTCGGCCCGCTGCTGGGATGGCCGTTTCCGGCGGTCCCGGAGATGTTCGCGAGCCGCGACGGCGACAGATCGGCGCACATGACCCCGATCGACCTGCGCACGGTTCGGCCGCTGCGCCTGGTGCTGCCGCCGACCGGCAATTTGCGGACCCGGCGGATCCTGTCGCACCTGGCGGTGCTGGGCGCCGAGATCGACGACATCCTGGAACTCGATTCGATGTTCGGCGCCTTCGACTTCCTGGCCAACAGCGACTATGCCGCGATCGTCCCGGCGGTGATGCTGCTGCCCGAGATCCGCGACCGCAGTCTCTGCGTTCGACCGCTGGCCGGGCCGCCCCTGACCCTTGACCTGATGGCGATCCAACCGCGCCGGCGCGCGTTGTCTCCGATCGCCGCGGCGTTCCTGACCACACTGGAGGATCAGCTTGCCGCCGACGCCGAGCTGTGGCGGGCATGACCCCGGGTTGACCAGTGACGGCATGGACGCGCCTCATGGGGCTTGGCCGATGCGGCCGCGACACATGAGGCTCGCCGATGGACATCCCGGCTCGCGTCACGGTTCTGCAGCGGGTACCGCTGTTCAACGGCCTGACCCCCGCCGAACTTGATGTGGTGGCGCGCGAAGCGCACGAGCGGCCGTTGAAGAAGGGCGAGGCGCTGTTCCAGCAGGGCGAGGAAGCCGTCCACAATTACGTGATGGGCTGGGGGCGCCTGCGCCTCGACCAGACCACCCCGGACGGCCAGAACCTCGTGCTTCGCTACATGGGGCCTGGTGACTTGGTGGGCACGGTGGCGGTGCTGCGCGGGATGCCGTTTCCGGCCACCCCGGTGGCGGTCGAGGATTGCATGCTGCTGGCGTGGAGCGCGCTTCGCACCGCCGATCATCTGACCCGTTACCCGGCCATCGCCGTGAACGCGATCAAGGTGATCGGGGGGCGCATCGAGGAGATGCAGGAACGTCTGCGCGAAGCCGCCACCCAGCGGGTGGAACGGCGCATCGCTTCGACGCTGCTGCGCATGGCGCGGCAATCCGGGCGGCGGGTCGAGGGTGGCGTCGAGATCCCCTTCGTCGTCTCGCGCAACGACCTGGCCGAGATGACGGCGACCACCCTGCACACCGTCAGCCGCACGCTCGCCGCCTGGGAGCAGGAAGGCATCCTGTCGGGCAAGCGGGCCGCGCACCTGGTGATCGCGCAGCCGCACCGGCTGGTGGAGATCGCAGAGCAGGCGTGAGCCGCGAGCTTGCGCCAGCGCAATACCCGGGGCCGCGGGACCCGTAGGGTCATCGGACCCCGCTTCCACCAGCCGGTCCTCCTGCGATGACCCCTTCCGAACTGCTGTCGATGATTGTCGGTGACGTCATGGGACGCTGGCCGCAGACTGTGTCGGTCTTCATGCGCCGCCATATGGCCTGCCCCGGCTGCGCGATGGCCTCGTTCATGACGGTCGCCGAGGCGGCCCGCTCCTACCGACTGCCGACCGACGACCTGGCGGCCGAACTGATCGACATCATCGCCGCCGCGCCGGGCGCCCCAGGAACAGTCCCCCCAGGGAGGTTGCCATGACCGCGATCCCGCTCTCTCCGTCGATCCCGCACCCGCCCGTTTGGGCGCCGCTCGAGGTTGGCTTCCGGCCGTTCTTCCTGGCCGGCGCCGCCTGGGCACTGGCCTCGATCGCCCTTTGGCTGGCGGCCCTGGCCGGCTTGGCGACGCCGGGAGGCGCGGCTTACGGGCCGCTGGCCTGGCACGCCCACGAGATGGTGTACGGCGTCGGCGCCGGCATTGCCGGAGGGTTCCTGCTGACCGCGGTGCCGAGCTGGACCGGTCAGCCGAAACTGGTCGGCTGGCCGCTCGCCCTGCTGGCCGGCGTCTGGCTGCTTGGCCGGGTCGCCATGGTCTGGCCCGATGCGCTCGGCGTGCCCGCCGTCGCGGCCGTCGACCTCGCCTTCCTGGCGGCGGTCGTCGCCCGGACCGGCTGGCAGATCCGGGCCAGCCGGAACTGGCGCAACCTGCCGATGGTGGCCGGGCCGCTTCTGCTGCTCGTCGGCAACGCCATGGTGCACGCCGGCGCCGCCGGCCTGATGGCGGCGGGCGCCGGCTTCGGCAATCGGCTCGGGCTGGTCGCGCTGGTGCTGATGGTGACGTTGATCGGAGGGCGGATCATCCCGGCGTTCACCCGCAACTGGCTGGTCAACACCGGCAAGGGCGGGCCGCTGCCGGCCGAGCCGGGCCGTTTCGACGCGGTGATGCTGCTGGCCACCGTGGTGGCGTTCGCGGCCTGGCTGGCGCAGCCGGCGGAGCCGGCGACCGGGGCGCTGGCGGCGGTGGTGGCGATCGGCCACGTGGCGCGCCTGGCGCGCTGGAGGGGTTGGCGGACCGGGGCAGAGCCGCTGGTCTGGGTGTTGCACCTCGGCTACCTGTGGGTGCCGGTCGGTCTCGGCCTGGCGGCGGCGGCGGCGCTGGCGCCGGCGGCGGTGCCCGAGGCGGCGGCCCTGCACGCTCTCGGGACCGGGGCGGCCGGGACGATGATGCTGGCGATGATGACGCGGGCGACGCTCGGCCACACCGGCCGCGCGTTGACGGCCGACCGCTGGACGACGGCGGCGTACCTGCTGGTGACCATGGCCACGCTGCTGCGGGTGGCGGTGGCGCTGGTGCCGGATCTCCACGGCGTTGCCGTCCCGTTGTCCGGCGCCAGCTGGATCGCCGCCTTCGCGATCTACCTCGTCGCCTACGCGCCGAAGCTGCTGGGGCCACGGGTCGATGCGGAGTGCGCGGCACCGCGGTGACCCGGCCCGCGATCCCCCTGGTGTCGGATCGGTGGTCCGACTTAGGATCGCGCCAACGCCCAAGCGACCCTTGCCGGAGACCCACGATGCCCGTCAACAACCGCATCGCCGCCTTCCACGACGAGATGACCGAGTGGCGGCGCGACTTGCACGCCCACCCGGAAATCGGCTTCGAGGAGCAGCGGACCTCGGCGGTGGTGGCGGAGAAGCTCGCGTCCTGGGGCATCGAGGTGCATCACGGCATCGCCGAGACCGGCATCGTCGGCGTGTTGCGCGGCAACGGCTCCGGCACCGGCACGATCGGCCTGCGCGCCGACATGGACGCCTTGCCGATGCAGGAGGAGGGCGATGTCCCGTACCGCTCCACCATCGCCAACCGCATGCACGGCTGCGGCCACGATGGCCACACCACCATGCTGCTGGGGGCGGCGAAGTACCTGGCCGAGACCCGAAATTTCGACGGCACCGTTCACTTCATCTTCCAGCCAGCCGAGGAGGGCCGGGGCGGCGCCAGGCGGATGGTCGAGGAGGGGCTGTTCGAGAAATTTCCCTGCGACACGGTCTGGGGCATCCACAACGCCCCGCACATGCCGGTCGGCACCATGGCGTTCCGCGGCGGTCCGGTTCTGGCGTCGGCCGACCGGGCGACCATAACCGTTCACGGCAAGGGCGCCCACGCCGCCCGCCCGCACGACGGCGTCGACCCGATCGCCGTCGGGGTGCAGCTCTACCAGGGCATCCAGACCATCGTCAGCCGCAACGTCGACCCGCTCAACCCGCTGGTGATGACGGTGGCGCAGTTCCACGCCGGCACCGCCAACAACGTGATTCCGGCCACCGCCGAGCTGATCATCTCGATCCGCACCTTCGACGCCGCCCTGCAGGACTACGTCGAGCAGCGGCTGACGGAGCTGTGCGATGGCGTCGGGCGCATGTACGGCGCCACCGTCGCCCTGGACTATGTCCGCGGCGTTCCGCCGACGGTCAACGCCGAGGCTGAGGCGGCCTTCGCCGCCGACGTCGCCGAGGCGTTGGTCGGGCCTGACAAGGTCGACCGGGCGCCGGCGCAGGGCATGGGCAGCGAAGATTTCTCGATCATGCTGAACCGGCGGCCGGGCGCCTTCGTGTGGCTCGGCGGCGGCGCGCCCGGCAAGGACCACGGCCTGCACCACCCGAAATACGACTTCAACGACGCCGCGCTGCCGATCGGCGCGTCGTTCTGGGCAAGCCTGGTGGAGCAGCGGCTGCCGCGCCGCTGAGCGTCTGCCGTTCATCGGCGCGGTGGCGTCTGGTTCGACGACGACACCCGGGCGTGTCCCTCGATTCCCCCCCGCCACGACGTCGCTCATCGCGTCGACGGCGCTTTCTGGCGAGGCTGGTCGCCGAGCACCGGATCGACGAGGATGAGGGCCACGAGGTCGCCGTCGACCTTGCCTAGCGTCTTGCCAAGCAGGCTTACAAGCTGTGATCCGCCGCCTCGGTCCCGACACGCTCGCGGAGCTGCCCCCGGCCGTTGCCCGTCCGCGGTACGACCGCGGGGCGCTGGGCGTCGGTATCGTCCACATCGGCCTCGGCGCGTTTCACCGCGCCCACCAAGCGGTCTATACGGACGACGCCCTGAACCGGTCGGGCGGCGACTGGGGCATAGCCGGGGTGTCGCTGCTCAGCCCCGACACCCGCGACGCCCTCCGGTCGCAGGGCGGACTCTACACTCTTGGTGTGCGCGACGAGGCCGGGGAACGGCTGCGCGTGATCGGTTCGGTGGTCGAGGCGCTGGTGGCGCCGGAGAACCCCGGTGCGGTGCTGGCGCGCCTGACCCACCCCGGCGCGCGGGTGGTGACCGTCACCGTCACCGAGAAGGGCTATTGCCACAACCCGGCGACCGGCGAACTGGATGAACGCCGGCCGGACATCCGCCACGACCTCGGCGATCCCGGCCTGCCGAGCACCCTGCCGGGGTTCCTGGTCGAGGCGATCCGTCGCCGGCGTGCCGCCGGCGCGCCGCCGTTCACGGTGCTGTCCTGCGACAACCTCCCGCACAACGGCTCGGTGACCGCCGGCATCCTGCAGGCCTACGCCTCGCTGCTCGAGCCGGGGCTCGACCGCTGGATCGCCGACCACGTCGCCTGCCCGAGCTCGATGGTGGACCGTATCGTCCCGGCGACCGCCGAGGAGGACCGGGCGCGGGTAGCCGCGTCGCTCGGCCTCGTCGACGCCGCACCGGTCGTTACCGAGCCGTTCAGCCAGTGGGTGTTCGAGGACCGCTTCCCGTCGGGTCGGCCGGAATGGGAGGCGTTCGGCGCCGAGCCGGTGGCCGATGTTCGCCCCTACGAGGCGATGAAGCTGCGCCTTCTGAACGCGAGCCATTCCTGCATCGCCTATCTCGGCTACCTGGCCGGATACCAGACCGTCGCCGAGGCGATCGCCGACCCGGTTTTCGAGCGCTTCGTGGCGACGCTGATGGACGAGGAGGTGACCCCGACGCTGAAGATGCCGGCCGGCGCCAACCTCGCCGGCTACAAGGCGGCGCTGCTGGCGCGCTTCGCCAACCCGGCGCTGCGCCACCGTACCTGGCAGATCGCCATGGATGGCACCCAGAAGCTGCCCCAGCGGCTGCTGGCCACCATCCGCGAGCGCCTCGCCGCCGGGGCTCCGTTCGACCGCCTGGCGCTCGGCGTGGCGGGCTGGATGCGCTACGCCCGCGGCGTCGACGAGACCGGCCGCCCGATCGACGTCCGCGACCCGCTGGCCGAGCGCCTGCGCAAGCTCGCCGAGGAGGCCGGCCCGGTCGCCGGCCGGCTGGCCCCGGCGCTGCTGAGCGTGCGCGAGGTGTTCGGCGACGACCTGCCGGCGAATCCGGCCTTCGTCGACGCGGTCACCGCGGCGCTCGACGGGCTGTTCGACCGCGGCGCGTGGATCTGCGTGGAACGGTTGGCGTAGGGTGTTGGCGGGAGACAACCGCTTCGATCTCGGCGGTCTGCTGCCACAAGTCCGGGATCATGATCGTCGCCATCCCGTCGGCCGACCTGGCGTCACCGTTTGCGCACGAACTCGGTGCGCAGGACAAGGCCGCTGATCCCTTCGTAGCGGCAGTCGATTTCCTGGTCGTTGGCGGTGAGGCGGATCGACTTGATGACCGTGCCCTGCTTCAGGGTCTGGTTGGTGCCCTTGACCTTGAGGTCCTTCACCAGGGCGACGGAATCGCCGTCGGCCAGGATGTTCCCGGCGGCATCGCGGACCACCAGCTGGTCACCGGCGTCCGCCGCCGCCAGCATTTCTGCTGCCGGGCGCCACTCGCCGGTGGCCTCGTCGTAGACGTACTCGTCGCTGTCGTCGGCCACCGTCGCGCTCCTTCTCAGCAAGACTCGGCCAACCGGCCGTCCCGATCGTCGACCGGCGGCGGTTTATACTCCTCCGGTAGCACCGCGCCACCTTCCCAAGGCTTCGGAGCCTCGATCGACGGGGTTGCCCGCGCCGCCCGGTGATGCCATCCAGTCTGCGACAGCCACCGACCCGGTAGACTCCAGTGCAGATGAACGACTCGACCGCTTCCGCCCCTCGGCGGGCGCTCGTCACCGGCGGCAGCCGCGGGCTCGGGCTGGAGATTGGCCTGGGGTTGGCGCGGGCCGGCTACCGGGTGGCGCTGTCCGGCCGCGATGGGGCGGCGCTCGTGGCAGCGCGCGACCGGGGGCGGGCGGCGGGGCTGGACGTCCACGCGGTGGTCGGCGACCTGATGGACGATGTCGCCGGCGTCGTGTCGGCGGCGGTCGACCGGCTCGGCGGCCTGGACGTGTTGGTTCACGCCGCCGGCATCCGCGACCGGCGGGCCACCCCGGCGCTCGACGCCGCGGCGTTCGCGGCGGTCGTCGACGCCAACCTGACGGTCAGCTACGCGATCGCCCGCGCGGCGCTGCCGCATCTGCAGGCGTCGACGGCCGGACGGCTGATCTTCATCACCTCGATCGCCGGCGCGCTGTCGCGCCGCGGTGACCCGGCGTATTCCGCGGCCAAGGGCGGGCTGGCGGCGCTGACCCGGTCGCTGGCGGTCGAGTTCGGATCCGACAGCCTGACCGTCAACGCCATCGCGCCGGGGTTCTTCCTGACCGAAAAGAACCGGGCGCTCGCCGCCGACCCGGCGACCGGCACCTTCATCGACGCCCGCGTGCCGCTGCGGCGCTGGGGCCGGCCGGAGGAGATCGCCCCGGCCGCGCTGTTCCTGGCCGGGGCGGCGGCCAGCTATGTCAACGGCATCACCCTGACGGTCGACGGCGGGCTGTCGGCGCAGATGTGACGGTCAGGCGGCGTCGGCTTCCGCCGCGTCCGTCAGGGCGATGAAGCGCTCGACGTGGTGGTCTACGTCGCCGAGCAGGTGGTCGATCATCACCAACCGCTTGGCGTAGTGGGCGAGGGCGTATTCCCAGGTCATGGCGATGCCGCCGTGCAGCTGGATCGCCTCCTCCGCCACCTGCCGGGCGGCTCGGCCGATCGTCACCTTGGCGGCGCTGATCGCCCGCTCGCGCTCGACCCGGCTTGAGCCGAGCCGGGCGGCGGCCAGGATCGCCATCGAACGGGCCTGTTCAAGTTCCGTTCGCATATCGACCATGCGGTGCTGCAGGGCCTGGAAGCTGCCGATCGGCCGGCCGAACTGCTTGCGGGTCTTGAGGTAGTCGAGGGTGGTCTCGCAGGCCACTTCCATGGCGCCCACCGCCTCGGCACACAGCGCGGCGATGCCGCGCGCCACCGCCGCCTCGATGGCAGCGTGGGCGGTGCCGGGCTCGCCGAGAACGGCGTCGGCGCCGAGCGTGACCGCTTCCAGCACCACCTCGGCCGAACGCCCGCCGTCGATCGTCGGGTTGCCGCGGACCGTCAGGCCGGCGGCGTCGCGCGGCACCAGGAACAGCGCGATGCCCTCGGCGGCGTCGACAGCGCCCGCCACCCGGGCCGATACCACCAGGGTGTCGGCGGCGTCGCCGTTGATCACCACCGACTTGCGGCCGGAGACGACCCAGCCGTCGCCCTGACGCTCGGCGCGGGTGGCCACGTGGGCAAGGTCGTAGCGGCCGTCCGGCTCACCGTGCGCGAACGCCAGCAGCGTCTCGCCGGCAACGACACGGCCCAGAAGATCGCGCTTCTGCGCCTCGGAGCCGGCCAGTTCGACGAGCCCGCCGCCGAGCACCACGGTGGCGAAGTAGGGCTCGACCACCAGCGCCCGTCCGAACGCCTCGGCCACCACCATCAGGTCGACGCCGCCGCCGCCGAGCCCGCCCACTTCTTCCGGGAACGGCACCGCCAACAGGCCGAGTTCGGCGAAGGTCGCCCACATCTCCCGGCTGAAACCGGTCTCGGAAGCGGCCGCCGCCTGCCGGACCTCGAACCCGTAGCGGTCGCGCACGAGCCGGTCGACGGTCTCCTTCAGTAGCCGCTGCTCCTCGGACAGCGCGAAGTCCATGGTCGGTCTCCTTCCTCAGTGTCGTCCATGCCCGTCGCCGCGTGGATCCCGGGTCGCGCTTCGCTTGCCCGGGATGATGACGGGGGAGGGGTGGCCGTCAAAGCCCGCCCCCCTTGCCGTCATCCCGGCCGCAGCGGCGGAGCCGCGGAGAGCCGGGACCCCCGAAGCGACCGGCGCCACCCTCACAGCCCGAGGCTGGCCTTGGCGATGATGTTCTTCTGGATCTCATTGGACCCGCCGAAGATCGACAGCTTGCGCATGTTGAAATAGTGCGCCGCCACCGGGGCGGCGTAGTCCGGGCCGATCGGCTGGCCGTTGAAGCCGCCGTCCAGCGCCTCCGACTGGAAGGGCAGGGCGTGCGGGCCGAGTGCCCGCCGGGCGAGATCGGTGATCGCCTGGCGGATCTCGGTGCCCTTGATCTTCAGGATCGAACTCTCGGCCCCCGGCGCGCCGCCGGCCTGGACGTCCGCGAGCACCCTGAGGTTGGTCATCTCCAGCGCCATCAGGTCGATCTCGATCGCCGCCATGCGGGCGCGGAAGATCGGGTCCTCGATCAGCGGGCGGCCGTTCTTGCGCTGGTCGCGGGCGATCGCCTTGAGGTGGCGCAGCGCCTCCTTCGACAGGCCGACTCCGGCGATGTTGGTGCGCTCGTGGGTCAGCAGGTACTTGGCGCAGGTCCAGCCCTGGTTCTCGTCGCCGACCCGGTTGCCGACCGGCACCCGGACGTCGTCGAAGAACACCTCGTTCACCTCGTGCTCGCCGTCGAGCAGGATGATCGGGCGCACGGTGATGCCGGGCGTTGCCATGTCGATCAGCAGGAACGTGATGCCCTCCTGCGGCTTGGCGGCCTGCGGGTCGGTCCGGACCAGGCAGAAGATCCAGTTGGCGTGCTGGCCGAGGGTGGTCCAGGCCTTCTGGCCGTTGACCACGTAGTGGTCGCCGTCGCGCGTCGCACGGGTCTTCAGCGAGGCGAGGTCGGAGCCGGCGCCCGGCTCGGAGTAGCCCTGGCACCACCAGTCGGTCAGGTCGAGGATGCGCGGCAGGTAGTGCGCCTTCTGTTCGGCCGTGCCGAATTTCATGATCACCGGCGCCACCATGTTGACGCCGAAGGCGACGATGCGAGGCGCCCCGGCGGCCGCGCATTCCTCCTCGAAGATGTGACGCTGCACCGGCGACCAGCCGGTGCCGCCGTGCTCCCGCGGCCAGTTGACGCCGAGCCAGCCGCGCTCGCTCAGCGCCGTCTGCCAGCGAACGTGGTCGTCGCGGGTCAGCCGCCTGCCGCCCTTGACCTTGGCGGCGACGTCGGCCGGCAGCCCGGTCTTCAGGAAGTCCCGGACCTCCGCGCGGAAGGCCTGCTCATCGGGGGTGTAGTTCAGGTCCATGCGATCCTCCTGGCCGGCGCGGTCAGCGCGCGTCGACCCATTCCTTGAAGGTGCGGCCGGACTCGGCCAGCTCGACCAGCAGCGGCGCCGGCGCCCAGCTCGCCGGATCGGTCTCTGCGAAGCGGCGGATATCGGCCAGCACGGCGGCGAGGCCGCGGCGGTCGGCCCAGAACATCGGTCCGCCTTCGTAGGCCGGGAAGCCGTAGCCGAACAGCCAGACCATGTCGATGTCGACCGGCCTGAGCGCGATGCCCTCGGCCAGGATCCGGGCACCCTCGTTGACCAGGGCGCACAGCGCGCGGACGCGGATCTCGTCGGCCGGGATCGACCCCCGCTGGATGCCCCTGACCGCTGACGCCTCGACCACGACGCGCTCGACCACCGGGTCCGGGATCGGTGTGCGGCCGTCCTCGTAGCGGTACCAGCCGGCGCCGGTCTTCTGGCCGAGCCGTCCCATCTCGTAGAGCTTGTCGGCGATCGCGACGTAGCGGGCGTCGGCCGGGCGGGTGGCGTCCTCGCGCCGGCGCGTCATGTAGCCGATGTCGAGGCCGGCCAGGTCACCCATGGCGTACAACCCCATCGGGAAGCCGAAGCCGGTGATGGCGGCGTCGATGTCCTGCGGCAGGGCGCCGTCCTCCAGCAGGTAGTCCATCTGGGTCTTGTAGGTTCGCAGCATGCGGTTGCCGATGAAGCCGTCGCACACCCCCGACACCACCGCGACCTTGCCGAGGGTGCGGCCGACGTCGAGGGCGGTGCGCAGGGCGTCGTCGGCGGTCCGTGCGCCGCGCACCACCTCCAGCAGCCGCATGACGTTGGCCGGGCTGAAGAAATGCATGCCCAGCACGTCGGCCGGCCGGGACGTGGCGGCGGCGATCGCGTCGACGTCGAGGTAGGAGGTGTTGGTGGCCAGCACCGCCCCCGGCTTGGCGATCGCGTCGAGTCGGGCGAACACCTGCTTCTTGACGTCCATGCTTTCGAACACCGCCTCGATCACCAGATCGGCGTCGGCGACCGACGTCAGGTCCAGGCTCGGCGCGATCAGGGCCATCCGCGCCTCGACCTCGTCGGCGGTCATGCGGCCGCGCTTGGCGCTGATCTCGTAGTTCGATCGCACCTTGGCGATCCCGCGATCGAGCGCCTCCTGGGCGGTCTCGACCACCGTCACCGGGATGCCGGCGTTGGCGAAGCACATGGCGATGCCGCCGCCCATGGTGCCGGCGCCGATCACCGCCGCTTTCGCGACCTTGCGCGACGGCGTGTCCCGCGACATCCCCGGCACCTTGGCGACCTCGCGCTCGCCGAAGAAGGCGTGCACCAGGCCGGCGCGCTGCGGCGACTCCATGCACTGCTGGATCAGGTCGCGCTCGCGCTTCAGGCCCTCGTCGAATGGCAGGTCGACGGCGGCCTCGACCGCGTCGACGCAGCGCTGCGGCGAGAACAGGCCACGCGCCGACTTGGCCAGCGCGGTCCGCGCGGTCGCGAACACCGAGCGGTCGTCGCGGGCGTCGGCGAGTTTCTCCTCGCGGTCGCGCACCGCCATGCCGGTGACCCCCTCGTCGACCAACCGGCGCGCGAAAGTCAGACCGGCCGCCTTGACGTCGTTGCCGTCGACCACCGCGTCGAGAATGCCGAGGCGCTCGGCCTCCTCGGCCGGGACGTGCCGGCCGGTGGTGATCATGTCCAGGGCCGTCGCCACCCCGACGAGGCGCGGCAGGCGCTGGGTGCCGCCGGCGCCCGGGATGATGCCGAGCTTGACCTCGGGCAGGCCGACCTTGGCGCTTGCCAGCGCCACCCGGAACCGGCAGCCGAGCGCCACCTCCAGGCCGCCGCCGAGGGCGGTGCCGTGAATCGCCGCCACGGTTGGCTTGGGACATGCCTCGATCTCGTTGATCACCGCGCCCAGCACCGGCGGCAGCGGCGGCTTGCCGAACTCCCGGATGTCGGCGCCGGCCATGAAGGTTCGGCCGTCGCCGTAGATCACCAGGACCTTGGCTTCAGGGTCGTCGATGCCCTGCCGGATGGCGGCGCTGATGCCGGCGCGGACCGCCTGGCCGAGGGCGTTCACCGGCGGGTTGACGACGCGGATCAGGCCGATGGCCCCCTCGCGGCTGTACTGGACGGGGTCGCTCATGTTTTCTCCCGCGTTTCGGTTGCCCGACGGCATGGCTCAGCAGCCTTGATGCTTCGGGCGGTCGGCCCCGGCGGGCGCCCCCGCCAGCTCGCGCTCGACCAGCCGGACCAGATCCTGCAGCCGTGGCCCGATGGTGCGCTCCAGGACCCGCCGGGTCAGGCGCAGGGACGAGCCGCCGCAGTTGATCGCCAGCACGTGGGCGCCGCCCTCCAGCACCAGGGGCACGCCGGCCGACGCGACGTCGCGGTTCCAGTCGCCCTCCGAGACACAGTAGCCGTGGTCGGCGTAGTGCTGCAGCGACCGGTCGATGCCTTCGCGCAGGGCCGGCCAGGCGTCGCCGTGGTGGGCCTGCAGCCGGTCCATCAGCAGTTCCCGGTCGGCTTCCGCGAGGCCGGCGAGGTAGGCGCGGCCCATCGAGGTGACCGGCATCGGGATTCGGGCGCCGGCCTCCAGGCGCAGGATCAGGGGGCCGCGGCCCTGGCAGACATCCACGTAGACCATCTCCGACCGGTCGCCGGTGCCGAGCGCCACCGCGCAGTCGGTGGAGTCGGCCAGCGCCTGCATGTGAGGGCGGGCGACGTCGCGCACGCCGTTGCCGGCGAGGAAGCGGTACCCGAGCGCCAGCACCCCGGGGCCGAGCTGGTAGCGCTCCAGGTGATCGACGTAGCGCAGGTACCCGAGCGAGGTCAGGGTCTGGGTCAGGCGCGAGACCGTCGACTTCGGGATGCCGGTGCGTTTGGCGAGTTCACCGTTGCCGAGATAGCGGTCATCGCGGCCAAAGGCGCGCAGGATCTCCAGCCCGCGCGCCAGCGCCGTCACGAAGCCGGGGTCGGCGTCGGCACCGTCCCGCCAGTCCTCGATGTTCGCCAGCCTCGGGTTGCTCGGTCGTCTCGGCATGCGTCAGGTCCGTGCGGCCAGCGATGGCGGGGCGGCCGGGGGTTCCTGCTCCTGCAGGACCCGCCACAGCACCTTGCCGGTAGGGGATTTCGGCAGCCCGTCGGCGAACGCGACGACGGCCGGCACCTTGTACGCGGCCATGCGCTCGCGGCACCACTCCCGGATCGCTTCGCCGTTCGGCCGGGCGCCGGCGCGCGGCACGATCACCGCCTTGACGGTCTCGCCGCGGCGCGGATTGGGGGTGGCGATGACGCAGACTTCCTGAATGTCGGGATGGGCGTACATCATCGCCTCGACCTCTGCCGGCCAGACCTTGAAGCCGGAGGCGTTGATCATCCGCTTCAGCCGGTCGACCAGGAAGAAGTATCCCTCGTCGTCGTAGTAGCCGAGGTCGCCGGTGCGGAAGAAGCGCTTGCCGTCGCGCTCGAGGAACACCGCCTCGGTCTCGGCCGGGCGATTCCAGTAGCCGAGGAACACCTGCGGGCCGGCGACCACGATCTCGCCGACGCTGTCCGGCCCGAGCTCCTCCAGCGTCTCCGGGTCGACGATCCGGGCGTCGGTGTCGAAGATCGGAATGCCGCCGCATTGCCGCTTCGGCCGGCCGTAGGGGTTGATGTGGGTGGGCGCGATGGTCTCGGTCAGGCCGTAGCCCTCAATGTAGTCGATGCCGGTCAGGGCGTGCAGCCGGTCGGCGACCGCCTTCGGCATCTGCGCCCCGCCGCCACTGACCGCGACCAGCGAGGACAGGTCGAAACGCGCCGCCTCGGGGTCGGACAGCAGGTCGATCGCCATGGTGGTGATGCAGCGCCAGTGCGTGACCCGGTGCCGGGCGATCAACTCGGCCGCCGTCCGCCGGTTCCAGCGCGACATCATCACCATGGTCGAACCCTGGAAGACCAGGGTGTTCATGGAGTTCTGCATGCCGGTGACGTGGAACAGCGGCAGGCTGACCAGCGACATCGATTCCGGGTTGCTGGGGCTCCACAGCAGGTTGGCGTACAGCGTGAAGCCGACCGTGCGGTGCGAGTGGAGGCAGCCTTTCGGCCGGCCCGTGGTGCCGGAGCTGAACGGCAGCACGCACCAGTCATCGAGCCCGATCGTGAGCACCGGAGGCGCCAGGCCGGCGGCCATCACGGCCGTCCAGTCGACGAGGCCGTCGCCGGTCACCTCGCGCCGTGGTGCGGCCACTGCGTCGGGCAGGTCGAGGTCGGTGCCGACCCGCAGGTAGTCGGCGTAGCAGGCGACGGCGACGTGGCGCAGCGGACGGCCGCCGGCGAGCGGCTCGACCACCGCCAGCATCTCCTGGCCGATCACCGCGACGGTCGCCGCGGTCTCCTCGGCGACATGGCGCAACTCCTCGCCGCGGCTCATGGTGTTGACCGGCACGACCACGGCGTTGGCGCGCAGGATGGCGTAGTAGGCGATCACGAATTGCGGGCTGTTCTGCATGAACAGCAGCACCCGGTCGCCGCGCCGCACGCCGCCTTCCGCCGCCAGCCAGCCGGCCAGCCGGTCGGTCTCGCGCTCGATCTCGGACCAGGTGACGGGCGTTCCGTAGTAGTGGATCGCCACCTTCGCCGGAAACCGACGGGCGGTGACCGTCAGGTTGTCGGGAAGGGTGGTGGCCGGCGGCGTAATGCTGTGCGGCAGCCCCTTCGGCCAGGCACCGAAATGACGGTCGAACATCGATCCTCCCAGGTGCGGGCGTTGTCCGCCTCGGCTTGCTCCAAGCTATCACACGGCGGCGCGCGACGATCAACCGGGCGGGACAGGGTTCCGCGGTTCGGAACATGACACGGCGCCAGCGGGGGGCCGTGCATCCCAAGGTTGACCGGTCTCGTTATCGATATCACTATTTCTCAACGGCAAACGGGGGAGCGCGGATGTCGGTGGCCGAGGCCCTGGAGGCGGGCGAGATCAGCCCGTTTCCGTCGTCGAGCAAACGCCTGGCGATCCAGGAGGCGTTGCGGCGCCTGATCGTGATCGGCCGGCTGGCCCCGGGGACGCCGCTGGTCGAGACCCAACTCGCCGCCGAATTCCGATCCAGCCAGGCGCCGGTGCGCGAGGCGCTGATGAAGCTGCAGGAAGCCGGGCTGGTGGTCCGCAACGGCTACCGCGGCACCGTGGTGGCCACCACCTCGATGGACGAGGCCTGCGAGATGGTGGCGGTGCGGCTGCGGCTCGAGACCACCGGCGTGCGCCGGGCGGTGGCGCGCTTTGACCGCGCCCTGCGCGACCGACTCGCCGGCGAGATCGCGGCCATGGAGGCCGCCGCCGGGCGCGGCGACCTGTTCGCGCTGACCGAGCACGACCGGGCGTTCCACCTGGCAATCTTCGAGCGCGCCGAGCTGGCGTCGCTGGAGCCGATCCTGACGCGCTGCTTCCTGCACGTGCACCGTGCTGCGCTGGCCAACCCGGCGCGCGCCCGGCCGATGCTGCAGTCGGCGCGGCGCCACTGGTCGATCGTCGAGGCGCTGGACATCGGCTGCCCGGACGCCGCCGCGGCGGCGCTGGCGGAACACATAGGCAATGTCATCGAGGGGATGCCGCCGGTCGACGGCGACGCTCCGGGATACCAACGCGAATCGTGAGATCGCGACAACAGGGACGCAACACGGAGGTGGAAGAGAGCCCATGACACGGAAACTGTCGCTGGCCGTCACGGCCGGCCTGATGCTCCTCGGATCGGCCGCGTCGGCCGAGACCCTGCGGATCGGCCTCGCCGACGATCCCGACGTGCTCGACCCCGACCAGTCGCGCACCTTCGTCGGCCGCATCGTCTACACAGCTCTCTGCGACAAGCTGATCGACATCGACCCGGACCTGAACTTCGTGCCGCAGCTCGCCACCGCGTGGAGCTGGTCGGACGACGGCAAGGCCCTGACCATGAAGCTGCGCGAGGGCGTGACGTTCCACGACGGCGAGACGTTCAACGCGGCGGCGGTGAAGTACAACATCGAGCGCTCCAAGAACCTGCCGGAGTCGCGCCGTAAGAGCGAGGTGAAGTCGATCCAGTCGGTCGACGTGGTCGACGCCATGACGGTGAAATTCAACCTGGCGGCCCCGGACGCCACGCTGATGGCGACGCTGTCCGACCGCGCCGGCATGATGATGTCGCCGAAGGCGGCGGAGGCCGCGGGCGCCGGCCTGGGCGCGAACCTGGTGTGCTCGGGCCCGTTCAAGTTCGTCGAGCGGGTGCAGCAGGACCGCATCGTCGGCGAGAAGTTCGCCGGCTACTGGAACGCCGACAAGATCCACTTCGACCAGGTGATCTACCGCACCATCCCGGACTCCACGGTGCGGCTCGCCAACCTGCAGGCCGGCGACCTCGATGTCCTGGAGCGCCTGTCGCCGCCGGACATCCCGACCGTCAAGGCGGACGGCAAGCTGAAGCTGGTCGACGTCGTCGGCCTCGGCTACCAGGGCATCACCATCAACGTCGGCAACGGCGATAAGTCGAAGACCCCGCTCGGCCAGGACGCCCGGGTGCGCAAGGCGGTGGAACTGGCGATCGACCGCGTCGCCCTGAACCAGGTGGTGTTCGACGGCGCCCATCTGCCGGGCAACCAGTTCGTCTCGCCGCAGAGCCAGTTCTACGCCAAATCGGTGCCGATGCCGGGGCGCGACGTGGCCAAGGCCAAGGCCCTGCTGAAGGAGGCCGGGCTCGACAAGTTCGAGTTCGAGATGCAGTTCGCGAACAACCCGGACGCCACCCGCGCCGCCCAGGTGATCCAGGCGATGGCGGCCGAGGCCGGCATCGACATCAAGCTGCGCGCCACCGAGTTCGCGACCATGCTGAAGGAGCAGACCGCCGGCAACTACCAGTCGACCCAGGTCGGCTGGTCGGGCCGCGTCGACCCCGACGGCAACATCCACACCTTCATGACCTGCAAGGGCGGCATCAACGACAGCAGGTACTGCAACCCAGAGGTCGACAAGCTGCTGGAAGCGGCGCGCCAGACCAACTCGCTGGAGGAGCGCAAGAAGCTGTACGCCTCGGCCATGGAGCTGCTCGACCGTGACCGACCGATCATCTACCTCTGGCACCCGAAGTGGATCTGGGCGTTGCGCGGCGACATCGACGGCTATGTTCCCTACCCGGACGCCATGATCCGCCTGCCGGGCATGCGCAAGGCGTCGTGACACCGGGCGGGGCGGCACCCGCCGGGGCCGCCCCGCCTCACTGCTTCATCCGGACCCTCGGGAGCGGCCGGTGCTGACCTATTTTCTGCGGCGTCTTGTCGGGATCGTGCCGACGGTCGTGCTTGTGTCCATGTTCGTGTTCGCCCTCCAGCAGATGCTGCCGGGCGATCCGGCGTTGGCGATGGCGGGCGAGGAGCGCGATCCCGAATCGATCGCCTACATCCGCGAGAAGTACCGGCTGAACGAGCCGATCTGGGTGCAGTACGGCTACTGGATCGCCGGCGTCCTGCAGGGCGACCTCGGCATCTCGCTGCGCACCAACATCCCGGTGACCGAACTGATCGCCCAGAAGCTGCCGGTCACTATCCAGTTGGCGGTCATGGCGATCGTGATCGCGCTGCTGATCGGCATCCCGATGGGCGCGCTGTCGGCGATCAAGCGCGGCACGCCGCTCGACTGGATCGCCAACGTGACGGCGCTGTCCGGGCTGTCGATCCCGAACTTCTGGCTCGGCATTCTCCTGATCCTGCTGGTCTCGGTGCATCTCGGCTGGCTGCCGGCGTCGGGCTACGAGAGCCCGTTCGTCGATCCGGCCCAGAACCTGCGGACGATGATCATGCCGGCGTTCGTGCTTGGCACCGCGCTCGCGGCCACCATGATGCGGCACACCCGCAGCGCCATGCTGGAGGTGCTGACCTCCGATTACGTCCGCACCGCCCGCGCCAAGGGCGTGCGCGAGCGGCTGGTGATCTTCCGGCATGCCTTCCGCAACGCGCTGATCCCGGTGGTGACGATCGGCACCCTGCAGTTCGGCGAGTTGCTGGCCGGCGCGGTGCTGACCGAACAGGTCTTCACCATCCCCGGCTTCGGCAAGCAGATCGTCGATGCCGTGTTCAATCGCGACTACGCCGTCGTCCAGGGAGTGGTGCTGTTCAGCTCGCTCGCCTTCATCCTGCTAAACTTGCTGGCCGACATGGCGTATTTCGTGCTCAACCCGCGGATCCGGGTGTGACGCCATGACCGACCTAGCCCAGCGCGTTCCGACAGTGCTCGGCGTCCAGATCCGGTCGCGGGCAGGCCGCCGCCTACTGCGCCACCGTGGCGCGCTGTTCGGCGGCTCCCTGGTCGCGTTCTTTGTGGTGATGGCATTGGCGGCCCCGCTGTTCGCCACCCACGACCCGATGGCGACCGACTGGGCGGCGGTGCGCAAGGCGCCGTCCTGGGCGCACGTCATGGGCACCGACGAGATCGGCCGCGACGTCTACTCCCGGTTCGTGTGGGGGGCCCGCACTTCGCTGATGGCAGGGGTGGTCTCGGTGGTTTTCGCGCTCGCTGTCGGGGTGCCGTTCGGGGTGCTCGCCGGCTACGTGGGCGGCTGGACGGACGTGGTGATCTCGCGCTGCACCGAGGCGCTGTTGTCGTGCCCGTTCCTGATCCTGGCGATCGCCTTTGCCGCCTTCCTCGGCCCCAGCCTGACCAACGCCATGATCGCGATAGGCCTGTCGGCGGCGCCGATCTTCGTTCGGTTGGCGCGCGGCCAGACCCTGTCGGTTAAGGCCGAGGACTACGTCGACGGTGCTCGGGCGGTCGGCCTGACGCACCCGCGCATCGTGCTGCGCTACATCGTGCCGAACATCTTCCCGCCGTTGCTGGTGCAGGCGACCTTGACCATCGCCACCGCGATCATCGCCGAGGCCAGCCTGTCGTTCCTCGGCCTCGGCCAGCAACCGCCCGATCCAAGTTGGGGCAGCATGCTCAGCATCGCCAAGAACTTCATGACCCACGCCCCGTGGATGTCGATCTGGCCGGGGGTCGGGATTTTCCTCGTGGTGTTCGGCTTCAACCTGTTCGGCGACGGGCTGCGCGACGCCCTCGACCCGCGCGGCGACTGAGAGGATCGGCGGACATGACGTGGTCGATCATCGCGCGTGAGCCCGACACCGGGGTGATGGGGCTGGCGCTGTCGACGCGGTTCTTCGCGGCCGGCGCGCTGGTGCCGCACACCGCCCATGACGCCGGGATCGTGGCGACCCAGGCGCTGGTCAACCCGGCCTACGGCGCCCGCGGCCTCGACCTGATGCGCGCCGGGCTGTCTCCGGCCGAGGTCGTTTCGGAACTGACTGCACCGGACGCGGGTCGGGCGGCGCGGCAGGTTCACGTGATGGCACTCGACGGCCGTTCGGCGGCTTACACCGGAGAGGGTTGCGTGGACTGGGCGGCGGCGCGCTCCGAGCCGGACCTGTCGGTCGCCGGCAACATGCTGGCCGGCCCGCTGGTGATCGACGCCACCTTCGAGGCGTTCCGGGCGCGGTCCGACCTCGCGCTGGTAGAGCGCTTGATCGCCGCCCTGCGCGCCGGCGAAGGGGCCGGCGGCGACAAGCGCGGCCGGCAGTCGGCCTGCCTGGTGATCCAGGACGCGAGGCCCTACCGATGGCTCGACCTCCGGGTCGATGACCACCCGGATCCGATCGGCGAGTTGGAGCGGCTGCACGCCGTCGCGGGAGAGCGGTTCCTGGCGTTCCGGCACGCCTTCCCGACGGCCGAACGGCCTTGGGGCATTTGGGACCGGACCGAGATCGAGACGATGATCGCCGACGGCGTCGGCGGGTGACGGCGGATTTTTTTTGTGGCCACGACGAACCGTCTTCACCATCGATTTACCAATGCTGGTCTAATGTACTCTCCCAACCAGCAGCGGCACGGTCATGAGCGCAACCAGCACGGCGATCCAGAACACCCAGTCGGTCATCACCGACCTCGAGGCGGACCTCAACCTGATCCGCGACGTCGCGCGTCGCATCGACCAGATCGCCGGCCAGACCAACCTGCTGGCCCTGAACGCCACCATCGAGGCGGCGCGCGCCGGCGACGCCGGCCGGGGCTTCGCGGTCGTCGCCGGTGAGGTCAAGACGCTGTCCGGAAACACCAAGGAGGCCACCGACCAGATCGCCAAGGTTATCGCGACGGTCGAGAAGCGCATCGAGACTCTCAAGCGGACCCTGCTGGACGCAGACCGCGCCGGCCAGGCCGCCGCGTTCGGAGGCGCCGCCGAGTAGGCGGGTTCCGCGGCGGCGGACCTGGGGTCCGATGTCTTGAAGGCGGTCTGCGCCGCGTGCTAGCGGGGAGCGAGGGTCGGCATGCGTGGCCCTTGCCGGCGCCGTGTCAGGCGTCGACATCGCCCTTCAGGAGAACGCCATGGCCAAAGCCTACTGGATCTCGATGTACCGCGCCGTCCACGACGCCGACAAGCTGGCGGCCTACGCCAAGCTTGCCGGTCCCGCCATTCAGGCCGGCGGCGGGCGGTTCCTGGCCCGCGGAATGCCGTCGAAGACCTATGAGGGGGGCATTGCCCAGCGCACGGTGCTGATCGAGTTCGACAGCGTCGAACAGGCGATCGCCACCCACGACAGCGCCGGCTACAAGGCTGCCCTCGACGCGCTCGGCGACGGCGTCGAGCGCGACATGCGGATCGTCGAGGGCGCCTAGACCTTCACCGTCGGGCGGCGGATTACCCGCCGCCCGACCGATTCGGACGTTCAGCCGAGGTCCATCTGATAGCCGGCGGCGACGTAGCGGAAGCCGGATCCCATCGGCTCGACATAGCCGACGTTCGGGAACGGCATGTGGTAGCCGGTGAAGGCGATCTTGTCGGCCGCGATCATCCCGAACAGCGATTTGCGCGCATCCGCCGCCTTCTGCTTGTCCATGTCGAAGCGGACATGCCAGTCCGGCCGCTGCAGCGAGACCACGTAGTGGTTGGCGACATCGGCCGTGACCATCAGCCGCTTGCCCTCGCTCTCGATGTGGTAGGCCATGTGCCCGGGGGTGTGGCCGAACGACTCGACCGCCGTCACCCCCGACGTCACCGACTGTCCGCCCTTCAGGAAGGTCGTCTTTTCGGCGAATGGAACGACGTTGCTCTGGACCAGCTTGTGGACGTTCTCGGTCGGTCCGCTGGCGCGCTCGGCCGGGGTCCAGAAGTCGTACTCGGTCTGGCCGGTGACATAGCGGGCGTTCGGGTAGGCCGGCTTGCCGTCTTCCATCAGCCCCCCGATGTGGTCGGGGTGGAAATGCGTGACGACGACCACGTCGATCTGCTCGGGCGTGTAGCCGGCCGAGGCGAGCGTCGCGCGCAGCGCGCCGGCGTTCGGGCGCCGCGCCGCGCCGTTGCCGGCGTCGAACAGGATCAGTTCGCTGCCGGTGTTCACCAGTACGGGAGAGAAGCTGATCGCCATCCGCGACGTCGGCAGGAAGTTCTCGCCCGCCAGCCTCTGAACGTCTTCCGGCTTCTGGTCCGCGCCGAAGATCGGGTGCGGGCCGTCGAGTTGAATGGCGCCGTCGAGGATGGTGGTCACCTCATAGGTGCCGAGCTTGAACCGGTAGACGGTCGGCTTGGCCGCGCCGAGCATCGGCGCGGCGGCCAGCGCCGGACGACCCGGAAGCCCCATCGCGGCGAGCGCCGCCCCCGCGCCAAGCGCGCCGATCAGGGCTGAGCGGCGGGATAGACTGGAAGTGTTGGATGACATGGCAGGCCTCCCTTCATGGTCGCAAAGGCGACTGTATACAATTGCCTCAGTGTCTCTTGACTGCAACGGGGCTGTCGCCGCTGTCGATCACGGATTCGCGAGCCGGAACCAAGGTCGAAGGCGGATTCCGATCGCCGTGCCGAGCAGCGCCATGACGATCCAGACCCAGCCGTGCAGGCTGGTCGAGGCAACACCCGAGAAGAACGCGCCGACGTTGCAGCCATAGGCGAGGCGCGCGCCGTAGCCCATCATCAGGCCGCCGAGAACCGCGGCGGCCAGCGGGCGCGGCGCGATTCGCCAGGTCGGTCGCAGCTTGCCGGCGAGCGCCGCGGCCAACGCGGCGCCGATCACGATTCCGACATTCGACACCGAGGTCGCGGAGGCGAGCAACGGCTGCTGCAGCGCCGTCCGGGTCCATGCCTCCGACCAGAACACGCTGGTCGACGGGTCCCATCCGAGCGCGGCCGCGGTCTTGGCGCCCCACAGCGTAAATCCCCAGGTGACGCCCCACGGCGCGCCGGTCAGCGCCAGCATCGCGGCGTTCAGCCCCGCCAGCGCCAGCGCTCCGAGCAGCAGTGGCCAGGGTCCGCGCAGCAGCGATCCGCCGGAGAACCGCCCCTGCCACCACAGCGCCCGTGGGATCCGACCGCCGCGCCGATGCAGTCCCCACAGGATCAGGCCGACCAGGGCGGCCTGCAGCAGCGCCGCCGGTCCCCATCCGATCGCCGGCCCGAGGGCGAGCGGCGGCAGCGCCGGCAGGCCGCGCCACCAGGGAAGGTCGAGCGTGGCCCACCAGGACCCGCCGCAGAAGAACACCAGGACGACCAGCATGCGCGGGCTCCCGCCGCCGACCGTGAACAGGGTGCCGGACGCACACGCGCCGCCGAGCTGCATGCCGATCCCGAACGCGAAGGCGCCGAGCGCCATGTCGACGCCGACCGGGGCCACCGCGCCGGCGACGCCGCGGCCGAACACCTCGCCCGCCGCCAGCATCGGGGCAAACAGCAGCGAGGCGGCGACCAGCATCACCGCCTGCGCGACGATCCCCGACAGGTCCTTCTTCAGGATCGCGCGGCGATAGGCGGCGGTGAACCCGAAACCGGCATGATAGAGCGTGACGCCGAGGCCGATACCAACCGCCAGCACCCCGGCCATCACCGGCGCGGTCGACCAGAGCTGGGAGGCGAGCAGGGCTGCCAGGACGGCGCCTGCCGCCAGCGCCGGCCGCTGGATCGGTGTGACGGCCACGACCGAAGCGGTGTCGGCGGCCGGCACGGCGCTCAGGATTTGGCGGCAGCGTCCGCGACGATGCGGGCGACGTGCTCGTCTAGTTCGCGTCCCATGGCCAACAACTCGGGAACCTCATAGGCGCCGAACACCGCGCTCGGCCGGCGGTAGGTGACGGTCGCCGTGCCATCGGCTGCTTCGGTGGCGTAGACCCGGATCGGCGCCTCGATGCCGGCGGCCACCGAGGCCGCAAGCGTGCGGCGGGCATAGTCCGGCTTGAAGAACAGGAACACCCGGTTGCCTGCCACGGTCTCGCCGAAGGCTTTCTTGATTCCGCAGTCGGCGCAGGCGATGCCGATGGTGTTGAAGCCGTTGCCGGCGATCGCCTCGGCCATGGCGTCGACGAACGGGGCGAACGGCTTGCCGGTGGCCACGGTGACCATGCTGTCGTAGGGCGCCGGATTCTCGGCGCGCGCCGGGGTCGAGAGGGTGAGCGCCAGGACGGCCAGGCAGAAGGTGAGCGTGCGCATGATGGATCCTCTTGGTCTCGGTTCCTCACCCTTCCGGCACTATCCCTCATTCCCGGTGCGTGGGAAGACAACAGCCCGTGAGGCGGCCGTGATGCGGTCAAACCTCGATCCCGAGGTGGCCGGCGCGAGCCGCTTGACCGCAGCGGCGCCGTCGCGCGACCGTGCGTCGCCGATCCGGCCGGGATGAACGCGAGGCGAGACGATCGTGACCAGCCGCTCCGCCAACCCCGAACCGCCCGCGCCATGACAGTCGTCGCCCGGCCGTCCAGCCACAACCTTGAGCGATACGACGGGGAGCTGAGACTGCGCGTCGCCGAAGGCCGGATCAGCGGTCTGCGCCAGACGCCGCCCATGCGCCTGTTTCGCCCCTATCCAGAACTCGGCGAGCCGCGCACCGTGGTGGTCGGCAACGTCGCCGGCGGCGTCGTCGGCGGCGACCGACTGGCGGTCGAGGTCGCGGTGGGCCCGGGCGAGGGCCTGCTCGCCACCACCCAGGCGGCCGAGAAAATCTACCGCTCGGACGGCGCGACGGCCGTCGTCACGGCTGGCCTGTCGGTGGCGGACGGCGGCACGCTGGAGTGGCTGTCGGCCGGGACGATCCTGTTCGACGGCGCTCGCCTCGACCGGACCACGACGCTCGACGTCTCGGCAACGGGCCGGTTGCTGTACTGCGAGACTCTTGTGTTCGGCAGGCTGGCGCACGGCGAGGTGTTCGCTCGCGGCGCCTTGCGGGACCGGGTGCGCCTGCGTCGCGACGGCCGTCTGCGGTGGGCCGACGATCTGGTCCTTGGCGAGGCGACACCCGGCGCCCTAGACGCTGCCGCCGGCTTTGGCGGCGCGCGTGCCTACGCCACGCTGCTGCTGGCGGCGCCGGGTGCCGGGGCGGCGCTGCCGGCGCTGCGCCCGTTGCTCGAGGTCGACGACGGCGTGCGGGCGGGCGCGACCGCCCCCGACCCGGACCTGTTGCTGGTCCGGATCCTGGCGGCCGACCCGGCGCGGGCCCGTCGGACGGTCGCCACGGTGTGGATGGCGCTGCGGTCGGAACATCTGGGCCGACCGGCCCGAATGCCCACGATATGGGCAATATGAGGCCGGATTGTGCACTGCAAGAAATGCTCGACGGCGGCGCGGCGCAGAGCCACGCTTGGCTCAGGGCAGGATGAGGAGGGGCCGGTGCAGCTCACCCCGCGCGAGAAGGACAAGCTGCTGATCGCCATGGCGGCGATCGTGGCGCGCCGTCGGTTGGAACGCGGCGTCAAGCTCAACTACCCGGAGGCGATCGCGCTGATCACGGACGCCGTGGTCGAGGGCGCGCGCGACGGCCGCTCGGTCGCCGACCTGATGGAGGCCGGCGCCCAGGTCGTCGGCCGCGACCAGGTGATGGAGGGGATCGCCGAGATGCTGCACGAGGTGCAGGTCGAGGCGACGTTCCCCGACGGCACCAAGCTGGTGACCGTCCACGAACCGATCCGCTGAGGGAGAGGGCGATGATTCCGGGCGAACTGATCCCCGCCGAGGGTGAGATCGAGCTGAACGCCGGCGCCGACCGGGTTACGGTCACCGTCGCCAACACCGGCGACCGGCCGGTGCAGGTCGGCAGCCACTATCATTTCGCCGAGACCAACCCGGCGCTCGACTTCGACCGCGCCGTCGCCACCGGTCGCCGGCTCGACATCCCGGCCGGGACGGCGGTGCGCTTCGAACCCGGCCAGACCCGCGAGGTCACGCTGGTGCCGTATCGCGGCGCCCGCGCCGTCTATGGCTTCAACCAGCGGGTCATGGGCGCGCTGCCGGCGGTGACGCCGGGCCAGGGCAACGTGCCGCCGCGCATGATGGCGCGCGCCGCCTACGCCGGCATGTTCGGCCCGACCGTCGGGGACAAGGTCCGGCTTGCCGACACCGACCTGTTCATCGAGGTGGAGAAGGACTTCACCACCTACGGCGAGGAGGTGAAGTTCGGCGGCGGCAAGGTCATACGCGACGGCATGGGGCAGAGCCAGGTGAGCCGGGCCGAGGGTGCGGTCGATCTGGTGATCACCAACGCCACCGTCCTCGACCACACCGGTGTGTTCAAGGCCGACATTGGGATCCGCGACGGCCGCATCGTTGGCATCGGCAAGGCCGGAAACCCCGATGTCCAGCCTGGCGTCGACATCGTCATCGGCCCCGGTACCGAGGCACTGGCCGGCGAGGGCAAGATCCTGACCGCCGGCGGCCTCGACGTGCACATCCATTTCATCTGCCCCCAGCAGGTCGACGAGGCGCTGGCTTCGGGTGTGACCACCATGATGGGCGGCGGCACCGGCCCCGCAACCGGCACCAACGCCACGACCTGCACGCCGGGCCCGTGGAACATCATGCGGATGCTGCAGGCGGCCGAGGCGCTGCCGATCAACATCGGGTTTTTCGGCAAGGGCAACGCCGCGTTGCCGCGAGCGCTGGAGGAGCAGATCACCGCCGGCGCCTGCGGCCTCAAGCTGCACGAGGATTGGGGCACCACGCCGGCCGCCATCGACTGCTGCCTGTCGGTTGCCGACGCCATGGACACCCAGGTGATGATCCACACGGACACCCTGAACGAGTCGGGCTTCGTCGAACACTCGGTGGCGGCGTTCAAGGGCCGCACCATTCACGCCTTCCACACCGAGGGTGCCGGTGGCGGCCACGCCCCCGACATCATCAAGGTCTGCGGCGAGGCCAACGTGCTGCCGTCGTCGACCAACCCGACCCGGCCGTTCACCGTGAACACCGTGGACGAGCACCTCGACATGCTGATGGTCTGCCATCACCTGGACCCGCGCATCCCCGAGGACGTGGCGTTCGCCGAGAGTCGGATCCGCAAGGAGACCATCGCCGCCGAAGACATTCTCCATGACCTTGGCGCGTTCTCGATCATGGCGTCGGACAGCCAGGCGATGGGACGGGTCGGCGAGGTGGTGATCCGCACCTGGCAGACCGCCGACAAGATGAAGAAGCAGTTCGGCCGGCTCGACGGCGAGACCGGGGACAACGACAACCTGCGGGTCCGGCGCTACGTCGCCAAATACACGATCAACCCGGCGATCGCTCAGGGTGTTGCCCGCGAGGTCGGCTCGGTCGAGGTCGGCAAGCGTGCCGACCTGGTGCTGTGGTCGCCGGCGTTTTTCGGGGTCAAGCCCGATCTGGTGCTGGTCGGCGGCATGATCGCGGCGGCCCAGATGGGCGATCCGAACGCCTCGATTCCGACGCCGCAACCGGTGCACTTCCGCCCGATGTTCGGCAGCCTCGGACGCGCCCGATCGGCGGGATCGGTCAGTTTCGTCAGCCAGGCCGCGATCGAGCGCGACGTGCGCGGACGCTACGGACTGTCCAAGCAGACGGTGGCGGTTCGCGACACCCGCGGCGGCATCGGCAAGCGCTCGATGCGGCTCAACGACCTGACGCCGAGCATCACCGTCGACCCCGAGACCTACGTGGTGACCGCCGATGGAAGGGTGCTGACCTGCGAGCCCGCCAAGGTGGTCGCCATGGCGCAACGCTACTTCCTGTTCTGAGGCCACCATGCAGCGCGCGATCCAGCACTCGGCGTCCGGCGGCTGGCCGGCCGACGCGGCGGCCGACGTCGTTACCCTGGACTACGACGCCCGCTTCCGCCGTCGCATGGTCCTGCACTGCGACAGCGGTCGCGAGGTGCTGCTCGACCTGCCGAAAGCGGTGGCGATGGCCGACGGCGACGGGCTGCGGCTGGAGGACGGCGGCTGGCTGGCGGTCAGGGCAATGTCCGAGCCGCTGGTCGAGATCCGGGCCGCCGATCCCCGCGCGCTGGTCAGGCTCGCCTGGCATCTCGGCAACCGGCACCTGGCCACCCAGATCGCCGGCGACACCCTGCTGATCCGCCCCGACCATGTGATCGAGGCGATGCTCGAGGGCCTCGGCGCGACGCTGACCCGTGTCGATCGACCGTTCCAGCCCGAGGGCGGGGCCTATGGCGGTCAGGCCGGTCCGCATCACCACGATCACGGGCACGAGCATGGCGGCCATGGTGGGAGCATCCACCATTATCACGGTCCGGGCGGCGGGCACGACCATGGTCACTGACGCAGCGGCCCTGCTGAAGCTGGCCGCCTGGATGTCGCCGTCGTTTCCGATCGGCGCCTTCGCCTATTCGACCGGCCTCGAATGGGCGGTCGAGGACGGCAGGGTTATCGGCCGTGCCGGGCTGGAGGCTTGGCTCCGGTCGGTGGTGGAGATCGGCCCGCCGCGCCAGGACGCGGTGCTGGCGGCGCGGGCCTGGCGGGCGGTCGCGACCGATGACGGTCCGGGCCTCGTCGAGGTCGCCGGCCTGGCCGCGGCGCTGAAAGGCACTTCGGAACTGGCGCAGGAGACCCTGGTCCAGGGTGTCGCGTACCTCCGCACCGTCGCCGCCGCCTGGCCCAGCCCACGGCTCACCGAGGCGGCCTCGACGCTGGCAGTCGCCAGGGTCGAGCCGGCGCTTCCGGTGGCGGTGGGCGCCGCCTCGGCGGCGCATGGCGTGCCGCTCGGATCCACGCTGTCGCTGTTCCTGCACGCCGTGATCGCCAACCAGGTCTCGGCGGCGATCCGGCTGTCCCTGATCGGCCAGACCGACGGCCAGCGGGTGACGGCGGCGCTGGAGCCGGTCATCCTGGCGGTGGCGGCGGCGGCCGAGGTCGCGGATCCCGACGACCTGGGCGCGGCGACGCCGATGCTCGACTGGTGCTCGATGCGTCACGAGATTCAGCACACGAGGCTGTTCCGGTCCTGAAAGGCGAACCTGATATGAGCGTGGCGATGGAACTGGGCGCGAACGGGCCGTTGCGGGTCGGGATTGGCGGTCCGGTCGGCTCCGGAAAGACCGCCCTGGTGGAGGCGTTGTGCAAGCACATGCGCGACGACCACGAACTGGTGGTGGTCACCAACGACATCTACACCGATGAGGATCGCCGCATCCTGGTGCGGGCCGGCGCCCTGCCGGAAGAGCGGATCATGGGGGTCGAGACCGGCGGCTGCCCGCACACCGCGATCCGCGAGGACGCCTCGATCAACCTGGCGGCGGTCGCCCGCATGCAGGCGCTGTTCCCGTCCGCCGAGATTTGCTTCATCGAGAGCGGTGGCGACAACTTGGCCGCGACCTTCAGCCCCGAGTTGGCCGACCTCACGATCTACGTGATCGACGTGGCGGCCGGCGAGAAGATCCCCCGCAAGGGCGGGCCAGGCATCACCCGCTCCGACTTGCTGGTGATCAACAAGATCGACCTTGCCCCGATGGTCGGCGCCGACCTCGGGGTCATGGAGGCCGACGCCCGGCGGATGCGCGGCGAGCGGCCGTTCATCTTCACCAACCTCAAGGTCGGAAAGGGCGTAGTCGAGATCGCCGGGTTCATCCGGAGTGCCGGCGGCATCGGCCGGCGCTGAGTTTCATGAGCCTGACCTGTCGGCATTCTAAATTATAAGTAATGTCCTGATTGCCCAATTCGGCCGACCGTCTCTATCCCTGGGGGCGCTTTCACTTTACGATTGTAATGTTCCTATCGCGAACCGTGTTTGGTTCGCCAACGCATGTCATTGAGAAGGAGAGCGGCTTCATGTGCCAAGTATGCGACGACAAAGCCCTTCGACTGTCGCGTCGCCACCTGATCGGCGGGGGCCTCGCCTTGGCCGCGGTCGCCGGCCTGTCACCGGTATCGGCGCTCGCCCAGGCCGCGCCGAACGCCATCGCCCCCGGCGTCGCGCTCGAGCGGATCATGGCCGGCAACGCTCGTTACGTCGCCAACGCCCCGTCCAACCATGACTACTCGGTCGGCCGCGCGGCGCGCGCCCAGGCACAGCACCCGATCGCCGCCATCGTCAGTTGCGCCGACTCGCGGGTCGCACCGGAATTGTTGTTCGATCAGGCTCCGGGCGAACTGTTCGTGACCCGGGTCGCCGGCAACTTCGTCAACGATGACGGCCTCGCCAGCCTGGAATACGGGGTCAAGTTCCTGGGGATCCCGCTGATCATGGTGCTCGGCCATTCCGGCTGCGGTGCCGTCGACGCGACCATCAAGGTGGTGCAGGACGGCATCACGCTGCCCGGCCATCTGCCGGGACTGGTGGCGGCGCTGAAGCCGGGGATCGAGACCGCGATCGGCCGCAAGCCGGCCGACCTGCTGGCCGAGGCGACCATCGAGAATGTCCGTCACAACGTCGAGCGGTTGAAGTCGGCCCAGCCTATCGTCTCGGAACTGGTCTCCGCCGGACGCTTGAACATCGTCGGTGGCGTCTACGACATCGCCACCGGCAAGGTCACCATGGTGTAGCCGAGGCGGGCGTCAGCCCGTCTGCCGTCGGTTCCACGAGGCGGCTGTGCGCGCCTGACTTGGCACCAGTTCGTAGCCGGACTGCCGGCCGAGCCAGGCGCGCGCCGATGTGCCGAAGTACTCCGCCAGCCGTAGCGCGGTGTCGGCGGTGATGGTGCGACGTCCCTGCAGGATGTCCGCCAGCAGTCCCGGCGCGATGCCGGTGCTGCGGGACAGCGCCGAGACCGAGACGCCGGCTAACGCCAGCGCGTCGGCCAGCGCTTCGCCCGGATGCCTCGACGAACGGTTGGCGTGTTCCGCGATGCTCGAAGTCCAACTCATAGGCACCTCCCTATGGCGCCGTCGGCGCGGGCGCTACAGCCATTGAATAAAACGCCCGGAGCGGGGAGCGGTTCCGTCGCCGCGCGCACTCTCGACATCGCCACTCTCGAAAAACCCACCGGCGCGACCATGTCTGGTCGATGATCCCGCCGACCGGCCGGGGTTTGATGCCAACCGAGTGGCGAGGAGAGATGGGGCTGCTGATCGACGGGGTCTGGCACGAGCGCTGGTACGACACCGGATCGACCGGAGGGCGCTTCGTGCGCAAGGAGTCCGGCTTCCGGAACTGGGTGACCGCTGACGGGTCGCCCGGCCCGACGGGGCGGGGCGGGTTTCGCGCCGAGGCCGGCCGCTATCACCTGTACGTGTCGCTGGCCTGCCCCTGGGCGCACCGGGCGCTGATCCTGCGCGCGCTCAAGGGGCTGGAAGCCACCGTCACGGTGTCGGTGGTTCATTGGTTGATGGGCGATGACGGCTGGAGCTTTGCGACCGGCCCGGGCGTGGTGTCGGACCCGGTTTTGGAGGCCGGCTACCTCCGCGAGGTCTACCTCGCCGCCGATGACCGATACACCGGCCGGGTAACCGTGCCGGTGCTGTGGGACCGCGAGACCGCGACGATCGTATCCAACGAGTCCGCCGAGATCATCCGGATGTTCAACGCCGCCTTCGATGGGGTCGGGGCGGCCGTCGGCGACTATTATCCCGAGGCGCTGCGCGGCGAGATCGACGATGTGAACGCCCGCGTCTACGACACGGTGAACAACGGCGTCTACAAGGCCGGGTTCGCCACCACCCAGGAGGCCTACGAGGAGCCGGTCGGTCCGCTGTTCGACAGCCTCGACTGGCTGGAGGGTATCCTCTCGAGGCAGCGCTGGCTGGTCGGGGGCGCGCTGACCGAGGCCGACATCCGGCTGTTCACCACGCTGGTGCGGTTCGACCCGGTCTACGCCGGGCACTTCAAGTGCAATCTGCGTCGGATCGTCGATTACCCGGCGCTGTCCGGCTTCACCCGCGATCTCTACCAGTTGCCGGGAGTGGCCGGGACCGTCGATCTCGAGCACATCAAGCGCCACTACTACGAGAGCCACCGCAGCATCAACCCGAGCGGTGTCGTGCCGGCTGGACCGCTGCTCGACTACGCGGCGCCGCACGGGCGCGAGGAGCGGGAGTGGCCGAACTACCGCTTCGGCTGAGAGCCCCGGCTGGGTCGATCAGGGTTGTGGGCAGGAGCGCGGGTCGAGCGCGATGCGCGCGCCGCTCTGCTTGAGGAAGGTGTCGATCACCCCGGTGGTCTGGGCGTAGGACACCCGGCCCGACTGCTCGGCGTCGACGGCGATGAAGGTGTTTATTCCGACCACCCGGCCACAGGCATCGACCAGCGGTCCGCCGGAATTGCCCTGCAGCACCGAGGCGGTGTGCACCAGCACTGGGACCCCCTGCGGGGATTCCTGAACCGACTGCACGACGCCCTGGGTCAGGTTGAGGTCCGGGGTCGCCCTGGCGTCGCCGCCCACCAGGCGCCTGAACCCGGTGTCGTTCTGCAGGATGAGCCCGGGATAGCCGGCGGCCACCACCGGTGTCAGCTTCGGCGCCACCGGGGTGAGGCTCAGGATCGCCGGCGCCGTGCCGTCCGTCAGCCGGATCAGCGCCAGATCGGCCGAGCCCGGCTCGCCTGGGGGGGTGGCGCGCAGAACCACCCCCGGCCGCGCCCCGCCCAGGCTTCGGCTGGCGATGAACACGGCTCCCCCGGTCGCGTCCTCGACCACGTGGCGGTTGGTCACCATCAGGTTCGGAGCCACGAAGAAACCGGTTCCGACGCTGTTCTCGGACAGCACCAGGGCGGTCGCCTGCTCGAGCCGATCAGCCAGCGCACCGGTCCCGATCGCCGCCAACGAGCCCGCGAGCGAACCGTCCGGAGCGCTCAGCGAGGGCGGCACCGGCATGGCGGCCGGTTGCACCGGCAGGGCGCCCTCCCGGATCCGCTGTCCCGGCGGGCAGGCCAGCGAGTGGGTAGTGGCGCGGTCGTCCGCGATCTGGCGGTCGAGCTCGGCGATGGCACGCTCCAGCTCCTCGGCCCGCGCCCGCACGTCGGCGGGCAGTTCCGCCGCCGGCGCCGGCAGCACCCGAAGCTCGATCGGCGGCACCCGCCCCCACCACAGCCAGGCCAGCAGGGCCAGAATCAGTACAATCAAAAAGAGAGTCACGGCGAGCCACAAGCGACCGGCGGGGACGCTTGCGAGCGGTCCCGGACGACCCGTCGTTGCCGCGCTGCCGGCATCGCTCATCGCCCTGTTCCCACGGTCGCCGTTGCTGCGCTTACCTTGCGAATCCAAGGGTCAGATCCTACACTGCCGCGCTTCCCGACGCCACGCTCAAGGCTTGATACAACCGATGGCCGACCGGCTTATCGCCACCAGCAGCACCGCCGGTCTTCGCCAACTGGGCTTGCATGGGCAAGTGGTTGTCGGCGCCCACCGCCAGCTGTCGACCATCGTCACCGGTCGCCTCGGAGCTGCCCACGCCGCCCTGCTGGCGCTGCCGCGCGTCGACCCCGGCGGGCAGCGCGTCGACTGGTACTCTGCGCTGCCGGGTCCGATTCGCCGGGTCTCCGACCTGCCGGCCGAGGAACAGGCACCGCTGCGCGCCGAGGCCGAGCGCCTGTCGGCCGACATCGCTGCACTCGGTGCCTCGCTGGTCCAGGGCGGTGCCGCGGGCGAACTGGTCGGCCGGATGCTGACGCTCGCCATGCGGACACCGGGCCCCGAGCATCTGCACTCGGTCGGCGACCAGCCTGTCCTGGTGCTGTGGGCGCACGAGGCCGAGGGAGTTGCGGCGGCGCCCGTGGTCGCGATGGCCGCGCCGCCGCCAGCGCCGCCCCCGGCGCCGGCCGGGACCCCAGCCGCCGCCCCGCCCGAGGCTCGACTAGCCTCGGTGCCGGCAGCGCCGGCGGGGCGCGGCTTCTGGGGCTGGCTGTTCTGGCTGTTGCCATTGCTGCTTCTGCTGGCTCTGGCTTTCCTTGGGCTGCGCGCCTGCGAGCCGCTGCCGCCCCGGATCGTGGAGATCCCCGATCCGAACCCGCCGCCACCCGTCCCCGACCCCACCCCTGAACTGGAGGCCAGACTGGCGGCGCTTCAGGCCGAGCGCGAACGGCTGGCCCGTGAGCGGAGCGCCCATCTCGCGCAATGCGTGCCAGAGGATCCCGCGCCACCGCGCCGGGTCGAGGACCTGCCGTCCGCACCGCCGCCGCCCGATCCAGCCCCGCCACCGCCCACGCCACCACCGCCCGCGCCACCACCACCAGTCCAGCCGCCCGCCGAGCCACCGCCGGCTCCGAGGGTGCAGGCGCCACCTCCACCACCCGCCGTCGTCCCGGCTCCGCCAAGCACGCCTCCCCAGGCCTGCGCCCCTACCTTTGCGCCGGGCGACGAACCGGAGGTGGTGCTGGTGGTCGACGGCTCCGGCAGCATGAACGAGTCCTTCGCCGGCGGTCCGCCGCGCATCGACCAGGCGCGGCGTTCGATCCGCAGCGTCATCGAAGGGCTGCCGCCGGGCGTCGATGTCGGCCTCGTCGATTTCCGGGGCTGCGACAACGTCCGCCGCGATCGCTTCTATTCCGACGGCGAGCGAGGCCAGTTGATCGACGAGGTCGGGCAATTGAAGCCGTGGGGTGGCACCGCTCTGGCGCGCTCCATCGAACGCGCGGGCAACATCGTCTCGGGGGATGCCGAGTCGGTCATCGTGGTGGTCAGCGACGGCGAGGAAACCTGCCGCGGCGATCCCTGCGCCGCCGCCCGCGCGCTTAAGGCCGCCAAGCCCATGGCGATCATCAACGTCATCGACATATCCGGCGACGGCAAGGGCAGGCAGGTCATCCAGTGCGTCGCCCAGGCGACCGGCGGGCAGGTCCTGACGCCGCAGTCGCCGATGGATTTCGGCCGCACCCTGCAGCAGGCGACCCGGCAGCCCGACATGCGCGCCTGCAGGGAGTAGGGATGCGCCTCGGAGCGGAACTGACCCGCGAGCCCACCAGCCGGTATGCGCCGATCGGCGTACACGGCCGACCGGTGTCCGACGCCTTCGTGACCCTGAAGGCGGCGCTTCTGCGACGCTTTGGCCCCGCCCACGCCGCCTGCCTCGCCCGGCCGGACCGCGACCCGCGCGACGAGAGCATCGCCTGGATATCCGACGTGCCGGGCGAGGCCCGTCGGTGGACCGACATGGAGCCTGGCGAGCAGGTCGGGCGGGCGCTCGACCTCGAGATGTACCGCACCGACCTGCGCGCCTACGCCGAGGCCCTGCGCGCGCAGTCGGGAGGGACCGCGACCGAGGATACCGCGGCGCGCAGCCTGGCCGCCCTGCTGGAACAGGCGATCATCGTCCCCGACGAGTCGCATGTGCATTTCGTCGGCAACCAGCCGGTGCTGAGCTTCTGGGGCTTCCGGCACGCCGACGGGCGCGGCGTCAACGGCCTGGCGCTGACGCCGCCCGGAGCGCCACCGACCGCGCCGGCGGCGGCGGTGCCGGTTGCGGACGCCGCGCCGCCGGAGCGCCGGTCCTGGTGGCGCTGGCTGCTCTGGCTGCTGCCGCTGCTCCTGCTTCTCGCGCTCCTGCTGCTGTGGTCGCTGTGGGGCCAGGGGTGCAGCCCGACGCCGCCCGGCATGCCGCTGCCGCCGGACGCCGATCGCGTCGAGGCGCCCGGCGCCGCGCCGCCGGACGGCCGGGATGCCCTGCCGGTCGTGCCGGTGCCGGGTGGAGCGTCGGCGGTCTTGGCTCCCGGCGCCGGGACGGGAGATGGCGGGTTGCTCGCCGACGGGATTGCGGTGCCCCCGCCCGTCCAACCGGATGCCCCGGCAGCCGAACCGTCGGCGACTCAGCCGCCCGCCCCAGAGCCGCCCGCCCCAGAGCCGCCTGCAACCGAGCCGCCTGCAACCGAGCCGCCTGCAACCGAGCCGCCTGCAGCCGAGCCGCAACCGGCGGAGCCTCCGCCGCCGATCCCCGATCCGGCCATCCCGCCGCCGTCGGCCGACGTCCCGGCCGGGCCGCCGCTGGAGATCCCGTCCGAGGCCGCCCGCACCGGCGACGTCGGCTTCCTCGATGGGCAATGGCGCTCGCGCCGGGGCCTGGTCGACACCGTCACCGGCGAGCCGCTCGAGCAGCTGTACCGCTTCGGCCCGGACGGGACCGGCGAGACCATCGTGCGGCGCAGCGACGGCGTCGAGTGCCGGGCCCCGGCGCGCGGCCGGTTCGTCGACGGCCAACTGGTCCTGGAGGAGGATGGCAGCCTGACCTGTCCGGACGGCCGCACCTACGACCCCTCCGTCACCGAGTGCACCCGCACGGCCAGCGGCATCACCGCCTGCCGGGGGGTCAACCCCGACGGCTCCGGCTACCGGGTGGGGCTCGACAAGATGCCGTAGCCGTCGCCGCGCTGGCCGCCCGCCTCGCCATCGGGTATCCATGGGGTGAGGCTCCGCCCGAAGCAACAACCGCTGGTCTGCCATGCCTCTCGCCGATCTCAGCACCTTCCACGACGTCGTGCCGATCATCCCCGACAGCGGGCTGCAGTTCCTCGACTTCGGCGTCACGGTGGCGCGCGACCAGCCGATGCCCGAGCGCTGGGGCTTCTTCGCCGAAACCGCCTGGCCGCTGACCGGCTCGGAGCTGCCGGTGCTGGTCAACCGGGAGGTGGCCGGCGCTGCCACCGGCACCGGGCGGGTGACCTGCGAGGTCGAACTGCGCGACATCGAGGCGCTGTTCGGCGAGCAGTGGATGCCGCTGCCGCTGTTCCGGCGCGACCTGTCCGGCAGCTTCTTCCGCGGCCCGACCAATTGGGCGCGGGTCTACCTGCACCGCCTCGCCGCGCCCGCCGATGGCGGCCATACCCACCGGATCGTGGTGGCGCTGGACACCCGGCTGGTGCCGTTCATCGAGAGCGAGGCCTACGTCGCGCCATCGGCCGACGACGCCCGCAACGGCCGGCCGTTCATGCTGCCGGCCTGGCGCGACCCGATCGACTGGTACCTGCAGGAGCCGTGGGTCCGCGACTGGTGCGTCGAGGCGGCGAAGGACCTGCTGGAGCGCCAGGAGCGCGCCGCCGCCCGCGGCCGGCCGGTGGCGGCGCCGACGCTCGAAGCCGTGCAGACCTGGATGGTCGAGGAGGGCAAGCCGATGCTGCACCTCGCCGCCTACCGCGCCTATCTCGACTGGCTGCAGAGCGCCGGCGTGCTGCCCTCGATCGTCGTCGTCGACCGGGCGACCGAAGGTCTGGCCGCACCGATCGACGTCGACCTGGTCCTCGACCTCGGCAACTCGCGCACCTGCGGCCTGCTGGTCGAGGTCGATCCCGGCGACCTCGGCGCCGACATCACCAAGGCGGTCAGCCTCGCCTTGCGCGACCTGTCCCGGCCCTACAACGTCTACGGCGAGCCGTTCTCCAGCCGCATCGAGTTCAGCCGCGCCAGCCTGGGGCGGGACCACCTGTCGCTGCGCTCGGGCCTGGCCGACCGGTTCTCGTGGCCGAGCATCGTGCGGGTCGGGCCGGAGGCCGCGCGGCTCGCCGGCCTGCGGCGCGGCAGCGAGGGGGCGTCGGGCCTGTCGAGCCCGAAGCGTTACCTGTGGGACGAGGATCCGCGCCGCGACAGCTGGCGCTTCAACAGCCCGTTCATCCAGGGCGAACAGACCGACATCGCCACCGGAGTGGCGTTCACAACGCTGGTCAACGATCTCGGCGAGGCGCTGCACCGTGTTCCGACCGGGCCGGGGGTGCCGATCGAGCAGAGCCTGCCGTCGGTGCGGGCGCTGTACGCCCGCCGCAACCTGATGTCGTTCACGCTCGCCGAGATCATCCTGCAGGCCCTCTGCATGATGAACTCGCCGGCGCACCGGGTTCGCCGTCCGGCGAGCGAGCGCCTGCCGCGCCGGCTGCGCCGGCTGATCATGACGATGCCGACGGCGATGCCGCTGGCCGAGCGGCAGATCCTGGAGCAGCAGGCCGCCGCGGCGTGCGAGCTCGCCTACATGGCGCTTGGGCTCGCCGAGCTGCGGGCCGGGCCGGACGGCGCGCCGGCGGTCCATTACGCCCCCGACGTCCGGCGCGTCCCCGGCGAGCCGACCCGCGGCCCCGAGGTCCGGTTGAAATGGGACGAGGCGAGCGCCACCCAGGCGATCTACCTCTACACCCAGATCGCCACGACCTATTCGGGCGACGCCACGGCGTTCTTCGAGGCGGTGCGCCACCCCGTCAACCGTGGCGACCCGGCGATGGCGCGGTCGCTGCGGATCGCCACCCTCGACGTCGGCGGCGGCACCACCGACCTGGTGATCACCCGTCTCGACGTCGACGGCCGCGGCGCCAACGTGACGATCTCGCCGACCCAGGAGTTCCGGGAGGGCTTCAACCTGGCCGGCGACGACGCCGTCTACCGGGTGGTCCGCGAGCACGTGCTCGGGCCGATCCGCAAGGCCCTGGCCAACGGCCCGCTCGGCTCCGAGCGCGCCGAGGCGCTGCTCTCCAGGCTGTTCGGCGGCGACCGCGGCGACATGAAGGTGATCGAGCAGCTGCGCCGCCAGCAATTCGCCGCCCAGGTCGCCACACCGATCGCGCTCGCTTTGCTGGCCGCCTACGAGGCGTCCGACCTGAACGACCCGCCGCCGGTGGAGCGGCGCACGATCGCCTCGTTCTTCGAGGCCGACGACGGCGATGGTTTGCCGGAGGCCCCGATCGATCACGTCAACGCCGAGGTTCGCAAGGCCGGAGCCGCCGATTTCGACCTGCGCCGGATCGAGCTGCCGGTGGACGTCGCCGAGATCGACCGCACCATCCGCTCGGTCTTCCTGGAGATGCTGCAGACCCTGGGTGAGATGGTCTGGCGGTTCCGGTGCGACCTGATGCTGCTGTCAGGCCGGCCGTCGCGCCTGCCGGCGGTGGCGGCCATCCTGCGTGAATCGGCGTGCCTGCCGCCGACCCGCATCGTGCCGCTGCACAGCTTCCGGGTCGGTCCCTGGTACCCGTTCCGCGACGCCCGCGCCACCATCGCCGACCCCAAGACCACGGCCGCGGTCGGTGCCATGATCTGCCTGCTGTCGGAGGGTCATCTCTCCAACTTCAACTTCCGCTCCGACCTTCTGAAGCCGGCGTCGACGGCGCGGTTCTTCGGCAAGCTCGACCGCAACAACCGGCTGCTGAAGGCCGACGAGTTCTTCGCCGACATGCAGCTCGAGGATCCCGACTGGCCGCTGCCGGACACCGGCTTCGAGTTTCGGGGGCCGATGCCGCTCGGCTTCCGCCAGATGTCGGTCGACTGGTGGCCGGCGACCCGGCTGTACAGCCTGGCCTACGCCGAGGGCGCCGACGTCGGGGCGCTGCAGCAGCGCACCCCGCTGAAGGTGCAGCTGCGACGAGTCCAGGATCGGCGCGGCGGTACTATCGGCAGCCGGCCGGTGGACCAGTTCGCGTTCCAGAAAATCGAGGACCGTGACGGGCGCGGCGTCGATCGCGGGCAGTTGCGCCTGCGCCTGCAGACCATCGACAATCACGCGGGCTATTGGCTCGATACCGGGGTTCTGCTCGACCAATGACGAACCGGCGGCGCAACAGCGGATCGGCACGATGAGCGAGACCTTGCGGCAGGCAACCACCAAGCTCGGGCGCGCCGCCCTTGAGGCCCGCTCCTGGGTGCAGGACGTGGCGGCGACGGCGCCGAGCGTGGCGAACGAGGCGCACTCGCTGGTCACCGCCGCCCGCCGGGCCGCCAACCTCGGCCGCAAGCTCGGCGGCGCGGCCGGCCGGCGGCCCTGCGTCGGGGTGTTCGGGCCGAGCCAGGCCGGCAAGTCTTACCTCGTCTCGGCGCTGGCGCGCCGCCCCGGCGGCTCGCTGACCTGCGATTTCGCCGGCGTCCATAAGGATTTCCTGCGCGAGGTCAACCCGCCGGGCGACCGCGAGTCGACCGGCCTCGTCACCCGCTTCACGACCAGCAGCAGCAGCGGCGACACGGACTTCCCGGTCGAGCTGCGGCTGCTCAGCGAGACCGACCTCGTCAAGGTGCTGGCGAACGCCTACCTCTCCGACTTCGACCCCAACAATCTGAAGATCACCCCGCCGAGCGAGGAGGCCGTGCGCGCCGTCGTCGCCGCCGCCGAGAGCGCGGCCGCGGCGACCGCCGCCGCGGCCCATCTCGACGAGATCGTGCTGTTCGACATCGGCGAATACTTCGAGCGCTATTTCTCGGCGCGGATCGAGACGCTGCGGCGTACCGGCTACTGGGACGCGCTGATCCGGCTCGCCGGCCGGCTGCCGCTGGCCAGGCGGGCGCGGCTCTACGCCCCGCTGTGGGGCGGCATCGCCGAGCTGACCGACCTGTTCCTGCTGCTGGCGGGCGGGCTGGAGCGACTGGGGCACGCCGCCGACGCGCGGGCGGCGCTCGACGCCCTGGTGCCGCGCGACGCCAGCATCATCGACGTCGCGACGCTGGAGCGGTTGTCGCGACCCGAGGACGACGCCGACCTGATCAGGGTCCGGCCGGTGCCGACCGGCGGCGCCCCCGTCGCCGCGCCGATCGAGCTGCCGCGGGCGCTGCTGGCATCCCTCGTCGCCGAGATCAGGATCCCGATCGCCGACACGCCGTGGCCGTTCATGGCCGGCACCGACCTGCTGGATTTCCCCGGCGCCCGGGCCCGCCAGAAGATGATCGAGATCGAGGCCGACGAGGCCAAGCGCACCAGGCAGATCCGCGAGATGCTGCTGCGCGGCAAGATCGCCTACCTGTTCCAGCGCTTCACCGAGGAGCGCGAACTCACCGCCATGCTGCTGTGCATGCCGGGCAACCCGGCCGAGGTCAAGGACCTCGCGGCGATGGTGCAGGGCTGGATCGGGCTCACCCACGGCGACACGCCGACGGCGCGGGCCGGGGTGCGCAACGCCCTGTTCCTGGTGCTGACCAAGTTCGACCTGGAGTTCATCGAGAAGGGCGGCGAAACCTCCGAAACCCGCCGCGGCAAGTGGGACCGCCGCCTGCACGCGTCGTTCCTGGAGTTGTACGGCCACAGCGGCTGGCCCGACGACTGGGACGGCAAGCCGTTCGCCAACGCCCTGTTCCTGCGCAACCCGGGCATGAAGCAGGAACACATCATGTCCTACGCGAGCGTCGAGCGCCTGCCGGACGGCAGCGAGCAACTGGTCGAGAAGGCGCCGCTCGACGCCAAGGCCGGCCTGATCGCCGAATACAAGTCGGCGTTCCTCGGCTCGGAGCTGTGCAGCCGGCATTTCGGCGACCGCGAGGCGGTCTGGTCGGCGGCCTTCGCGCCGAACGACGGCGGCGTCTCCTACCTCGTGCAGCGCCTGACCAACACCCTGGACGAGAGCCTGAAGGCCCACCAGATCGGCGAGCGGTTGAGCGAACAGGCGCGCACCCTCAACGCCCTGCTGCGACGCTTCCACCACGCCGACGATGATCTTGCGCGGCAGAACAAGGACAAGGCGTTCGCCGCCCTTCGCCTGGAGCTCTATCGGCTGGTGGCACCGCAACAGTACCGGCCGTTCGCCCGGTTGATGACGGCGATGGCGCTCGAGGATCGCGAGGTCCGGGAGTGCTTCATGAACGTCGCCGCCCTGAAGCTCGACGCTCATCCGACGGCCGAGGACGCCGCCCTGCCGGTTGCGGACCCGTGGTCCGACGACCCGTGGGCGGAGCCGCCGGCCGGCGGCGACAGGCCGGCAGCGGCACCGTCGACGCCGTCGGGACCGGTGCAGGACCGGCCCGCCCTGTTCGCCCGCGAGCTGATGAACCTGTGGGCCGACAAGCTGCGTCGGGTGGCGCAGAACGCCGCCCGCCTGGGGCTGACGTCGCGGCTGGTCGAGGATCTGTGCGGCGAGCTGATCGTCGGCGCCAACCGGCTTGGCCTCGCCGACCGCATCGCCGCCACGGTGCGCCAGCAGATCCAGGCGGCCAACGTGCGCTGGGAGGACAGCGCCGACCGCGCGGTGTCGCTGGCGGTTCCGGTGCTCAACGATTTCTGCGCCGATCTCGGCACCACCGCCGCGGCCGCCGCCAACCGCCCGCGCCGTCCCCGGTCCGAGGAGCCGGTGTTCGCGCCGCCGCCCGCCTTCACCGACCTGCCGGTGCTGCAGGACAAGCGGCTCGACCTCGAAGCGATCTACTTTCTCGACTGGGCGACGGCCCTGCACCGCTTGGCGCTCGACAACGTCGGGTTCAGCGGCGGCCGCGAGATCGACGATACCCAGAACGCGCGGCTCGGCCGGATCCTGTCCGAGCTGGCCCCGCTGACCGCCAGGGCGGGTTGAGGCAACGCCGATGCGCTGGATCCTGAAGCAGACCCCCGACATGCCGGCCGGCACCGCCGAGTTGACCTGCGACCACGGCGATCTCGATCCGGACAGCGTCGAGCTGTGCGTCAGCCAGCCGCGGGCGAGCGGCGGATACCTGCACCTGGACCCGCGCGATTCCGAGAACCCCTGGGGTACGCAGGAGTTCTGGCAGCGGCCGGTGGCCGCCGGCCGGGACGGCGACCGGCTGCGGCTGCGGCTCGACGCCTTCACGACCTTCCACATCGGCGCCAACAAGCCCTACATCCTGCACCTGCGCGACGCTGCCGGCCCGCGCGACGGCGGGACGCTGCTCGGGATTGCGATGCGGCTGCCGAGCGCGCCGCCGAAGGGCTGGCGGGCGGCGGAAACCCCGGTGGCGGCGCCGGCGCCCGTTCCGGATCCGGAGCCGGCGCCGGAACCCGAGCCGGCCGACGAACCCGAGCCGACGCCGGAGGAGGAAACCGCGGTCGCCGGACTGACGGTCGATCCGGACGAGCGCCGCGCTGCCCGGGAGACCCGGCGATTCCCGATGGCGGCGGTCGCCGCCGGGCTCGTGCTGCTGGTGCTGGCCGGCGCCGCCGGATGGTGGTTCTACGGCCGGGCGTCTGACGAGACCGCGTTACCGATCGTGCCGCCGCGCACCCTCGACGCCGCCCGCGCCGCCCTGGCCGCCACCCCGACGCCCGCCGACGCCCGCGCCGCCGGCGAGGCGCACCTCGCGGCGCGGGATCTGGAAGGCGGCTTCCTGCTGCTGCGCTACGCCGCCGACAAGGGCGACGCCCAGGCGGCGCTCGCTGTCGGAACGCTGTACGACCCGGCGTCCTGGAGCGCCGAGACCAGCCCGCTGCCGGCGCCGAACGCCGAGCAGGCGGCCCAGTGGTATCATCGCGCCGCCGAGTCCGGCGATCCCGAGGCTCAGTACCGGCTGGCAATGGTGCTGCGCAGCGGCCGGACCGAGGCGGCCGACGGGCCCGAGCAGGCGGTGGCGTGGCTTCGCAAGGCCGCCGATCAGGGACACGCGCAGGCCAAGGAGGCTCTCGGGCAATGACAGGACCGATCCGCTCGCTCGCCCTTGCCGTGGTGGTCGCGGCGGCGTTGCTCGGCCCGGCGGTGCCCGGCGCGGTCGCGCAGACGCGTGCGCCGCTGCTGATCGAAGGCAAGTCCACGCTCTATCAGCGGGTCCTGACCCGGCCGGGCGCCCGGCTCTCGGATACGCCGGGCGGTGCCGGGCGCGTTCTGCCGGCGATGTCCGTGCTGTACGTGTTCGACCGCAAGGATGGGGTGCTTGAGGTCGGCGCCCGCGCCGACGCGGCCCCTCAGGGCTTTCTCGCCGAGCCCGAGACCATCGAGTGGAAGCACACCCTGGTGATGGCGTTCGCCAACCCGGCCGGGCGCGACCGGGTGCTGTTCTTCAAGGACCGCGACGCCCTGATGACCGTGCTCGACGCCGAGCAGCCCGCGGCGGTCGCCGAGCCGCTGCGCCAGGCGGCCGCCGACGGCCGGGCGCCGGCCGACGGGCCGGTGGTCTCGATCGAACCGGAGAACACCGTCGACCTGCAGCAGCGTTTCTACCTGCTGCCGATCCTGGAGGCGCGCTCGACGGTGCTGGCGTCCGGGTTCCGGGTGCGCACCGTGCGGGTGGCCTCGGTGACGCAACTGGAGGAGCCGGAGACGCCGGTCGCCAGCCAGCGCGCCAATCCGGCGTCCCTGGAGGACTTCCGTTCCGGGATCGTGTTCGTGGTCGACGCCTCGTCGTCGATGCAGCCCTACATCGACCGCACCCGCGAGGCGGTGGCCGAGGTGTTCGGGCGGATCGAGGCGGCCAGGCTGAACGACAAGGTCCGCTTCGGCATGGTCGCCTACCGCGACGACCCCTCCGAGGTGAAGGGCATCGACTACCTCGCCAAGACCTTCGCCGATCCCAACGAGGCGGCGACCCGCGACGCCTTCCTGAAGGCGGCCGAAGGCGTCACCGCCTCGAAGGTTTCCACCCGCGCCTTCGCCGAGGACGGCTATGCCGGCCTCGAGCATGCCTTGCGCGGGGTCGACTGGGACGGGTTCGGCGGCCGCTTTGTCGTGATGATCACCGACGCCAGCTCCCGCGAGGGCAATTCACCGCTGTCGACCACCCTGATGTCGACCGACCAGGTACGCCAGCTCGCCCAGGAGAACCGGACGGCGGTGTACGTGCTGCATCTGCAGACCGCCGAGGGCAAGGGCGATCACCCGATCGCCAAGTCCCAGTACGAACGGCTGACCGCCTATCCAGGCGTCGGCTCGCTGTACTTCCCGGTGCCGTCCGGCGACGCCGACGCGTTCCGCGCCCAGGTGACGCAACTGGCCGACCTGCTGGTCGACCAGGTTCGCAAGGCGGAGGACCCGGCCGCGGCCACCGAGGCGACCAACCCCGCTCCGGCCGACCCCAAGCTGGCCGAGGTGACCGAGGCGGTCGGCCTCGCCATGCGTCTGGCCTATCTCGGGCGGGTCGAGGGCACCGCTGCGCCGACCATGTTCGAGGCCTGGGCCTCCGACCGCGACTTCGCCAAGCCCGACGTCACCGCCTTCAGCGTGCGGGTGCTGCTGACCAAGAACCAGCTCTCCGACCTGCAGGCGACGCTGCGGCGGGTGGTCGAGGCCGGCGAACGCGCCCAGATCCAGCCCGGCGACTTCTTCAACCAGCTGCGCTCCGCCGCCGCCGCCATGGGCCGCGACCCGACGCGGATCGGGCAGGGAACGGCGCGCAACCTGGAGCAGGCCGGGCTGATGGGCGAGTATCTCGACGGCCTGCCGTACCAGAGCCGGCTGATGTCGCTCGACGAGGACAGCTGGAGCCGGATGGGCGTCGGCGAGCAGCAGGCGGTGATCGACGACATCAAGTCAAAGGTCGCGCTGTACCAGCGCTACCACGACGACGTCGACCGCTGGGTCCGGCTGGCCGAGGGGGCCGAGGCCGGCGACGCGGTCTATCCCGTGCCGATCGACAGCCTGCCGTGACGGTCGCGGCCGCCGCGGTCGAGAAGGTCCGGGGCGGGCTGACGGTGGCGATCGACCACCTCCGTCTCGGAGCCGGCAGCCGCACGGCGCTGGTCGGGCCGTCGGGGTGCGGCAAGAGCACGGCGCTCGACCTGCTGGCCGCCACCCTCCGCCCGGACCGCGTCGAGGAACTCACGGTCGCCGACGGTGATCTGGCGGCGCTCTGGCGGGCCGGCGCGTCCGGGGCGCTGACCGCCTGGCGGGCGCGGCGCATCGGCTACGTCCTGCAGACCGGCGGATTGCTGGGGTCGCTCAGCGTGGCCGAGAACATCCGGCTGTCGCGCCGGCTGCTGGGCCTGCCGGGCTGGGGATCGGCGACGGCCGTCGTCGAGCGCCTGGGGCTGAGCCGGCTGCTGCAGCGCCGGCCGGCCCAGCTGTCGATCGGCGAGCGCCAGCGCGTGGCGGTGGCGCGCGCGCTGGCCCACGATCCGGCGGTGGTGCTGGCTGACGAGCCGACGGCGGCACTCGACCCGGCGCTCGCCGAGGAGGTCATGACCCTGCTGTCCGAACTGGCCCTGGAGCAGGGGACCACGTTGCTGGTGGTCACCCACGACGCCGAACTGGCGGCCGGCGCCGGCATCACGATCGTGCGCTGCGAGGTGCGGCCCGGGCGCACCAGCATCGTGGCGGAGGTCGCGTGAGCGGCATCGCGCAACTGCTGCGGCTGATCCTGGCCGACCTCTGGCACGACCGGGTCGCGGTGATCTGCCAGGCGCTGGCGCTGGCGGCGGTGGTGGTGCCGCTGATGGTGCTGCTCGGCCTGCGGGCCGGGGTGATCGGCACCCTGATCGACCGCATGGACGGCGATCCGGCGATGCGGCTGGTGTTGCCGGAGGTGACCGGCGGCAACCGCTTCGACGCCGCCTGGCTGGCCCGCTGGGGCGCCGATCCGCGGGTCGCGTTCGTGCTGCCGAACACCCGCTCGATCGCCGCCCAGGTCGACCTGGTGGCACCATCCGGCGCCAGCCTGCGGGTGGCGCTGAACCCGACCGCCCCCGGCGATCCGATCGGGGCCGGCGACCTCGTCACCGGGCCGGACGCGATCGCCGTCACGACCGAGGCGGCGCGGCGCCTGGGCGTGGCGGCCGGCGACCGGGTGACGGTGACGCTGGAACGCACCCGCGGCGGCCGGATCGAGCCGGCGGCGCGGGCGATGACCGTGGCCGCCGTGCTCTCTCCGGATCTGGCCGGCGGGTCCGGCGCCTACGTGACGCTGCCGCTGCTGCTGGCGATCCAGGCCTTCCGCGACGGCCACGCCGTCCCGGAACTCGGCAATGTCGGCGACAGCCCGGCGCCGGAGGTCGCCGCGCACCCGCTGTTCCGGCTGTACGCGCGGTCGATCCGCGATGTCGCTGGGCTCGCCGAGGCGCTGCGCCGGGACGGTGTCCAGGTCGCCACCCGCGAGGGCGAGATCCTGTCGACCCTGCGCCTGGACGCCAGCCTGCGCGCGGTGCTGGCGATCATCGCGACGGCGGCCGGCCTCGGCGCGGGGCTGTCGATGCTGGCCGGGCAGCTGGCGGCGCTGCAGCGCAAGCGCCGCGACCTGGCGGTCCTCAAGCTGATAGGCTACGGGCCGGTCTGGCTGGCCGGGATGCCGATCGGTCTAGGGCTGGCGGTCGGGCTGCTGGGCGCGCTGCTGGCGGTGCCGCTGTTCTGGGCGACGGCGGCGGTGATCAACGGCTTCTTCGCCGCCAGCCTGGCGCCGGGCGAGGCGGCCTGCCGGTTGTCGCTTGCGGAGATCGCCGGTTTCGTGGCGGCGACCGCCCTGGTGACGCTGCCGGCCGGGCTGATCGCGGCCCGGCGCGCGACCGGCGTCGACCCGGCGGAGGAGGTTCGGGATGTCTGAGGGCTGGCGTGTCGCACTGATCCTTGCCGCCGTGCTGGCCGGCGTTCCGGCCTCGGCCGCCGAACCCTGGCCCGAGCGCCTGTACAACCCGCAGAAGGCCGACGATGACCTGATCCTGCCGATGCCGTGCGGCGGCGCCATGGCGTTCCGGCGGGTCGAACTGCCGGCCGAGGGCCTGCTCGGCGACCGGCGGGTCCAGCTCGGTGGCGTCGACGAGGCGGTGGCCTACGCCGAGAGCACCCGGGCCGACTACCTCGGCGGCGGGTTCTCCGACCCGGCGCGCAAAGGTGTGCGGGCCTACTACATCGGCAAGTACGAGGTGACCCAGGCGCAGCTGGCCGCCCTGGGCGAGCCGTGCCCGGCCACCGGCGGGGACGCCCGGCTGCCGGCCGTGAACGTCACCTGGGCGGAGGCGGTGGGGTTCGCCGCCCGCTATTCCGCCTGGCTGGTGACGGCCGACGCCAAGGCGCTGCCGACCGAGGCCGGAGCCGACGGGTTCCTGCGGCTGCCGACCGAGGCCGAGTGGGAGTACGCGGCGCGCGGCGGGGCGGCGGTCGCGGAGTCGGCGTTCATCGAGCGAACCTTCCCCACTCCCGAGGGACTGACGCGCTACGCCTGGCACCAGGGGACCGACTCCGCCAACAACGAGTTGAACGTCATCGGCCTGCTGAAGCCGAACCCGCTCGGCCTGCACGACGTCCTCGGCAACGCCGGTGAGTTCGTGCTGGACCCGTTCCGCCTCAACAAGCTGTCGCGGCTGCACGGCCAGGCCGGCGGGCAGATCGTCAAGGGCGGCGATTACCGCACCCCGGCCGGCGAACTGCGCAGCGCCGCCCGCGTCGAGTTCGTGCCGGTCGACAAGCGCGGCGAGCGCCGGTCCCCGACCACGGGATTTCGCCTGGCCCTGGTGCCGCCGAGCCTGCCCAGCACCGAACGCCTGACCGCGATCCGCGACGCCTGGACCGAATTGCCGAGCTCGGCGGTGGCGCCGCAGGACGACCCGGTCAAGGAGGCCGAGGCGCTGGCCCAGTCGGTCGACCAGCCGGACCTGCGCAAGCGGATCGCCGCCCTGTCGACCGTCATCAAGGCCTCGATCCAGTCGCGCAACGAGCAGCGCGACCGGGCGGCGGTCAACGCCATCCGGGTCGGCGCCTACGTCGCCGACAAGCTGGCGTCCGACCGCCGCATCCTGACGGTGCGCGAGAGCCTTCTGAAGCTGGCGGCGCCCGGCACGCCCGAGCACAAGGAGCGTGCCGACGGGCTGGCGGCGGCGCAGCAGGCGTTCGACGGCAACGTCGACTACTACCTCGACGTCGTGCTGTCGGTCGCGACGGATTATCCGGCGTCGGTCGTTGAAGGTCAGGCGGAGGTGCTGAAACGCGACCTGGAGAGCAAGAAGATCACTGGGTTGACCCGGCGCGTCGACCCGTTCGTTCGGCATGTCGGAGAGTTGCGGGCCGGGCGCCCGATCGACCGGGCCAGGCTGCTGGCCGAGATCGAGTAGCGCGGCGGGAACAGGGTGGCCAAATTGACTCGCTCGAAGGTCGCGCCGTACAACATCAGCACCGACGTCTGCGGGAAACAACACCGGCGTGCGGTCCGGGCATTGAGGGAAGAGGGATGTCCAGGTCTCGGTCTTCTAGTCGCCTGATGGCCGCCGTTCTGGCGGCGAGCCTCGCGCTCGGCGGATGCCAGACCACCGGTCTCGGCGGTCCGGAGGCGCAGACCCCGCTGACGCCGGCCGAGCGGCAGCTGCGCGACGACGCCGACCGCTTCAACGAGACGGTCCTTGGCGGCGCCGCCACCGGCGCGGTGGTCGGCGCGGTGCTCGGCGCCCTGCTCGGCGCTGCCTCCGGCAAGAGCGAGAACATCGCCAGGGGTGCGCTGATCGGCGCGGCCGCCGGCGGCGTCATGGGCGGTGTCGACGGTTACGTGACCGCCAAGGCCCAGGAGAACTCGAACAACACGGTCCGCATGCTGAACTCGATGGCGCAGGACGTGCGCCGGGACAACGAGCGGCTGGAGCGGATCGTCGCCAACTCCAATCAGGTGCTCGACGACAGCAAGGCGCAGCTTGAGAAGATCCGCTCCGATGTCGCGACCAAGAAGCTGACCGTCGCCCAGGCGGAGGCCGAGCGTGGCAAGATCGAGCAGAACCATGAACTGCTCGAGACCACGCTGGAGACCGCCACCAAGAAGCGCGACAACTACCGCGACGCCGCCCGTCAGGTGCGGGCCCAGGGCGGCAACACCGCCGAGATGGACCGCGAGATCGCGAAACTGGAGCAGCAGGTGCGGGATCTTGAATCCAACGTCGCCAGCCTCAACTCCGCCCTGGAGGTGACCCGTGTCGGCTAAACCCGCCGCTGTTAAGCTCGCCTCTGTTAAGCTCGCCTCTGCCGTGGCGCTGGCGGCCGGACTGGCCGGCTGCAACACCTACATGGACGCCAAGGCCGATCTCGTGTCCGGCGGCCCGCAGCAGCGCGTCGCCGCCGCCCAGGGCGACCTGAACGCCGCCAAGACCACCAACCAGAACCTGCAGGACCAGCAGGTGGCGCTGGAGCGCGACATCGATCGGAACGAACGGCGGATCGCGGCCGCGCAGGACGAACTCGACAAGTCGAACACGGCACTCGCCGCCGCGCGCGCCCAGAAGCGGCTGTCGGAGCAGCGCTACGCCGAGTTGAAGCGGCAGTCCGACGCCCTTAACAGCGAATTCGCGGTGCTCGACCTGCAGATCCAGGGCGATCGCAGCAAGCCGAACGCCGGGCCGGAGGTCGCCGCCAAGGAAGCCCGGCTGCGCGATCTCGAGCGGCGCAAGGCCGATCTCGACCGGGCAATCCGACTGGCGCTCGGCGGGTAACCGCCCTTTCTCTCAAGTATTGTCGGAACTGTCGTCGCCCCGGAGCGTCACTCCGGTGACGGTCGCGCGCGCCCCGCCCGCCGGTATTAATGTGAGCAATGACTCATGGTTCATTCTTCCTTGACAGGCTGAACCCCCAATCCTCAGACTCCCTCCCAATAAGAATCCAGCCCAATTCGGACGATGTGACCCGTCGAGTTGCGAGTGTCGACGCGGCACCAATCAAGCGAGGAACGCCATGAAAAAAACGGACAATCTCCCGCGCCGGGGAATCGACAGGCGCACCGTCCTTAAGGGCGCCGTCGGGGTCGCGGCGCTCGGCACCGCCGTCACCGGATTCCCGGCCTACCTGAAGGCCGCCGGCAAGCCGATCAAGATCGGCGTGCCGACGATCATGTCGGGCCGCGTGGCGATCCTGGGCGAATCGGCGGTGGCGGGTGCCATGTGCACGGTCCGCCGGGTGAACGCGGCCGGCGGCATCGATGGCCGGATGCTCGAACTGGTGGTTCGTGATTCGCGCGGCAAGCCGGACGAGGCGGCCCGCATGACCCGCGACCTGGTGAACAACGAAGGCTGCGAAATCATCCTCGACGGTGAGGCCTCGAGCGGGTCGTTCGCGGTCAACGAGGTGGTTCGCGACATCAAGCGGGTCTGCGTCCACACCAACTCCGAGGCGTCGTCGCTGACCGCCGACCCCAAGAACCGCATTCCGTGGGCATTCCGCAGCGCCCGGCAGGGCATCCACGACGCGGTTGGCGGCGGCATCTACGCGGCGGCCGTTGCGAAGCAGAAGGGCCTGAAGAAGTGGGCCACGATCTCGCCGGACTACGCCTACGGCCGCGAGAACACCGCCGAGTTCATGGAGTACCTCAAGATCTTCGCGCCGGACGTCGAGGTGGTCCTGCAGACCTGGCCGAAGCTGTTCCAGCCCGACTACACCGAGAACGTCACCGCGGTGCTCAACTCGGCGCCGCAGGCGGTGTATTCGTGCCTGTGGGGCGGTGACCTCGTGGCGTTCTCCGACCAGGCAAGCCTGTACGGACTGTTCGACCAGTTCGAGGCGTTCGCGGTCAACCTCGGCGACTACCCGGTGATCAAGGCGGTGAAGAGCGTGCCGAAGGGCGTGCATTCCGGCAGCCGCTACCACCAGGACATCCCCGACACCGCCGAGAACGAGGCCTGGTACAAGGACTACATGGCCAACTCCAACGTGCTGCCGACCAACTGGAGCTGGGAGACCGCGACCGGCATGGACTTCATCGTGGCCGGCCTCAAGGAGACCGGCGGCGACACCGATGTCGAGAAGCTCTCGGCGGCGATGCGCGGCAAGACCATTGACTCGCCGTTCGGCGTCGGCGGCAAGCTGACCATGCGCGATGGCGACAACACGCTGATCAACTACATGGTCGGCTACAGCAAGACGGTCCCCCAGGAGCCGTACATCGTCGACTTCCAGCAGACCGCTTGGGCCGACATCCTCAAGTACGAGGCAGAGTGGAAGAAGCGTAACAACTTCTCCTGAGCCGTATCGACCGAGGCAGCGCGGGGCGGGAGCCATCGGCTCCCGCCCCGCCGCGTGCGCCGCCGATTGCGAGGCCGACCCGTCGCCCTCGCCAACCTGATTTGCGGAAGTCACCCCAATGATCGAATTCGACGCGCTCGCGGCCTGCCTGTCGTCACCGGCGTGCCTGGTCAACCAGACCACCACCGGCCTGATCATCGGCATGCTGCTGTTCCTGGTGGCATCCGGGGTCACGCTGATCTTCGGCGTCCTGCACGTGATCAATTTCGCCCACGGCAGCTTCTACATGCTCGGGGCCTACTTCGCGTTCACCGCCTACACGATCACCGGGAACTACTTCGTGGCCGCCGCCGTGGGCGCCTTGGGCGCCGCGATCAGCGGGATCGTCTTCGAGCGCCTGATCATCAGCCGGGTGTACGGCCAGAACGTGCTGATGCAGCTGCTGGTCTGCTACGCCTTCATCCTGATCGTCGACGATTTGGTGAAGATCGTCTGGGGCGCGGAGTATCTGTCGATGGGTATTCCGGCCGAGTTCCGGCTGCCTCCGTACCGGATCGCCGGCGGGTTCGTGCCACCGTTCTACCTGTTCATGGTGGCGATGGCGGTGATCATCGGCCTCGGATCGCTGTGGATCGTCACCCGCACCCGGTTCGGCAAGATCGTCCGCGCCGCCGCCCACAACGCGTCGATGGTGTCGGCGCTCGGCATCCGGGTTCAGCTGTACTTCGCGGCGTTGTTCGGCCTCGGCTGCGCGCTCGCCGGGGTTGCCGGCGCGCTGGCGGCGCCGGTGCGGTCGCTGACCCCCGGCATGGGCCTCGGCATCCTGGTCGAGAGCTTCATCGTCACGGTGATCGGCGGCATGGGGTCGATCCCCGGCGCCTTCCTGGCGGCCATCATCCTCGGCCTGACGCGCTCGATCGGCAGCGTCGGCTTCCCGTTGTTCGTCGACGGGGCGATGTTCATGATCATGGCGCTGGTGCTTATCTTCCGGCCGACCGGCCTGCTCGGGCAGGGGACCCTGCGATGAACCTGCTGCGCGAGTTTCGCCGCGACATCGCGATCGCGGCCGCCGCCCTGTTCGTCCTGGTGGCGATCGGCCTCGGCGTCGACAGCCCCTGGCCGCGCGACTTCCTGACCTCGTTCTTCGCGTTCGGGCTGCTCGCGATGTCGCTCAACCTGCTGATCGGCTACACCGGCCTGGTGTCGTTCGGCCACGCGGCGTATTTCGCCTTCGGCGGCTACGCGTTCGGGCTGCTGATGCAGTGGAGCGACTTCACCGTGACCCTTGGAGCGGCGGCGATCCCGGCGGCGTTCGTGGCGGCGATCGGCGGAACCGCGCTGTACTCCCTGGTCATCGGCGCGATCTGCGTGCGGCTGACCGAAATCTATTTCGCCTTCCTGACGCTGGCGTTCCAGATGTTCCTGTACAGCGTGATCCTGAGCGCGGTGACCATCACCGGCGGCGACCAGGGGCTGATGGGCGGCATCCCGCGCCCGATCTTTCTCGGCGTAAACCTTGCCGATCCGCATCACCGCTACGTGTTCTGCGCGGTGGTGTTCATCGTCTGCATCCTGATCATGCGGATCGTGACCGAGAGCCCGTTCGGCTACACCCTGCGGATGATCCGCGACAACGCCCAGCGCGCGGCGTTCCTCGGCGTCAACGTCACCCGCGTGAAGCTGATCTGCTTCGTGGTCTCCGGCTCGATGGCCGGGGTCGGCGGCGTGATCCTGGCGCTGTTCACCTCCGGCGCCTACCCGGAGTGGGCGTTCTGGGCGCAGTCGGGCGAGGCGATCTTCATGATCATGCTCGGCGGCCTGAACGTGTTCGTCGGCCCGCTGCTCGGCGCGGTGGCGCTGCGGGTGCTGAACGACGTGGTCCAGATGTACACCAGCCACACCGAGATCGTGATCGGCATGGTGATCCTGTTCGTCGTGCTCGGGCTGCGCCGCGGCCTTCTCGACTTCGCGCTCGACTGGTGGGTTGAGCGGCAGCAGGCCAAGCTGGCGGCAACCAACAGGGAAGACGACAAGCGATGAGCCCGGAGATCGGATCGATCGGATCGCTGCAGGGCCGAGTGGCGGTCGTCACCGGCGGCGCCAGCGGCATCGGCGAGGCCTGCGTGCGCCTGATGGCGGCGCGCGGCGCCCGCACCGTGGTCGCCGACCGCAACCTGGAAGCGGCCGAGCGGGTCGCCCGGGAGGTCGGCGGGGTCGCCATCGCCGTCGACGTCCGCGACGCCGACGCGGTCCAGGCCCTGGCCGACCGGAGCGAGCGCGAGGTCGGCCCGACGGCGATCCTGGTGACGTCCGCCGGGATCGTGCAGCCGCCCTACACGCCCGAGGAATTGCCGCTCGACCTGTTCGACAACGTGATCGCGGTCAACCTGCGCGGCACCTACCTCACCGCCCGGGCGTTCGCCGGCCACATGCTGAAGCGGCGCGCCGGCGCGATCGTCACGATCAGTTCGGTGACGGCGGAGCGGTCGGTGCCGCTGCACGCCTACGCGCCGTCGAAGGCGGCGGTCACCAACCTGACCATGGGGCTGGCGTCCGAATGGGGCAGGGCCGGCATCCGGGTCAACACCGTCGAGCCCGGCTACACCCGGACCCCGGCGCTGCAGGACCAGATCGACCGCGGCTACCGCGACCCGTCGCTGCTCGAGGAGAACTCCGCGCTCGGCCGGATGGTCGAGCCCGAGGAGATCGCCAAGGCGGTCTGCTTCCTGGTCTCGGACGAGGCGTCGGCGATCACCGGGATCGCCCTGCCGGTGGACGTCGGCTATTTCTGCGCCGGGTCGTGGCACCCCTATGGCGGCGTCCGCCGCCGGGAGGCGTGAGCATGCTTCGGCTCGAGGATGTGGTGAAATCGTTCGGCGGCGTCGTCGCCACCAACCACGTCACCCTGGACTTCCCGGAAGGCTCGTTGAGCGCGGTCATCGGCCCGAACGGCGCCGGCAAGACCACGCTGTTCAACCTGATCACCGGCCATCTGGTGCCCAACAGCGGCCGCATCCTGCTCGCCGGCGAGGACATTGTCGGGATGCCGCCGGCGCGCATCGTGCGCAAGGGGATCGGCCGGGCCTTCCAGGTCGCCAGCATCTTCCCGACGCTGACGGTCGAGCAGTCGCTGATGGCGGCGATCGCGTCGCACGTCCACCTGTCGGAGAACCTGCTGACCGCGTTCCCGCCGCGCTCGGTGCGCCAGCGCGCCGACGAGCTGGTGGAACTGCTGGGCATGGCGCCGGTGGCCCGCATGCTGTGCTCGAACATCTCGCACGGCGACCAGAAGCTGCTGGACATCGGTCTGGCGCTCGCGCTGGAGCCGAAGGTGCTGCTGCTCGACGAGCCGACCGCCGGCATGGGGCCGGAGGAGCGCTGGCAGATGATCGGCACCGTGCGCCGCCTGTGGGAGCAGGGCCGGATGACGCTGGTGTTCATCGAACACGACATGGACATCGTCTTCGAGGTCGCCGAGGTGATCCACGTGCTGCGGTACGGCTCGGTGCTGGCGCAGGGAACGGCCGACGAGATCCGCAGCAACCCCGAGGTGATCGAGGCCTATCTCGGCACCGAGGTCGCCCACGATGAGGTGCCGGCATGACCACCGACGTCATCCTCGCCGTCGAGGGCTTGGACGTCTTCTACGGCGCCTCGAAGATCCTGTTCGGCGTCGAGCTGCAGGTGGAGCGCGGCCGCACCCTGGCGCTGCTCGGCCGCAACGGCGCCGGCAAGAGCACGACGCTCAAGGCGATCGCCGGCATCGCGCCGCCGCGCACCGGCACGGTCCGGCTCGGCGGCGTCGACCTGGCGGGCTCGCGTCCCGACATCATCGCCCGCGCCGGCATCGGCTACGTCCCGGAGGATCGCCAGGTCTTCCCGCTCCACAGCGTCGAGGACAACCTGCTGATCGGCGCGAAGAAGGGCCCGCAGGGCCAGGATCACTGGACCCTGGCGACGGTCTACGAGACCTTTCCGATCCTGGCGGGGATGAAGGAGCGCCGCGCCGGGCTGCTGTCGGGCGGCGAGCAGCAGATGCTGACCATCGCCCGCACCCTCATGGGCAACCCGGACGTGCTGCTGCTCGACGAGCCGTCGGAGGGGCTCGCCCCGATCATCGTGCAGGCGATCGCCCAGCTGATCCGCACCCTGCGCAAGATGGGCGTGACCATCGTGCTGGCCGAGCAGAACATGCATTTCTGCCTCGGCATCTCCGAGGACGCGGCGGTCATCGACAAGGGCCACATCGTGTACCGCGACACGATCCAGGGGCTGCGGGCGAATGAGGCGGTGACGAAGCGGTATCTGGCGTTGTAGTCGGGGAAATCTGAGGGGTCGAGCTGCAGCCTAACGGCAGGACTTGACCCGAAGTGGTCGTCGCCGTGTGGGGCTTGAAGCGGTGTTGGGGCTCAAAATCCGCCTTGAACCGCGAGCCAAGCACGCCCTATCAGGGCTCGCCCAGCCAGCCCACACCGTGAACCCAATCATCGGCTTTGTATGCTAGTCTGCCATGAGCGCAGAAAATTGTATTAGCTACGGTTCTCTTCAAAGATTTTTACGGTAAAGTTTTTCGCATTACCCTCGCATTGGATACCTCTGTGGCATGTTGGGCATGTATGAAGAAAACGTACAGCCGTATTTACGGGTATCTTCAGTTCTAGATTTGCGCTGCAGTTCGGACAAACTCGCTTTGTAAGAAGTTTCATCGCATCGGCGTTAACTGTTATTTCATTTTCTGATCTTCTGTGAACAGGAAAAACAGCACCGCAACTTCTACAGGTTGGCCACGCCGTTGCACCCACTTGTCCGCCAAGAACAAAAGCGACGGGATTGTCGCAACTAGGACAGGCGACGTTATCTGTTTCTGTGATCGGCAGGGGAGCGCGTTCTCTAATTTTGGCTAATTCGAGATTTAATTCTTCTTGAAGTTTGACGCGATCTCGTTCGTTCTCTGTGGCGTCGATCTTGGTCTTATACTTTAAGGCGATCTCTTCGCGCTCCAATTGAAGTCGCTCTTGCAGCTCAAACAGTTCTCTCAGCAGGTCTCGCCAAGCCCACTTGGCTTGATCAACGTCCAGTAGCCAGGACTCCATAACGTCGGGGTTGGCGGAACCAATTTGGATCTGCTGCCTCACCTTTACTGAAAGCGCATCTATGTTCCGCCACGCCAATAACCCATAGCGTGTAAGGCGCTCCCTATCGGAACTCTTGGAGTATCGCCATGAGGCCCAAATGCCTATTCCTGTAGCGACTGCGGTTGTGAGCAACCCGAAAAACCCCTGAGCGAGACTGTTTGTAGAAATGACAAACGGTCCCGCAAAAATAGCTCCCAATGTGATGAAGCCCGCAATTCCGACAAACCAGATCATCAACATCCCGCCTGATTCTATTGCTGCGACTGGAACAGATCCAGGTTCTCATGACCTTGCAGATAGGCTCCGGCCTAGCCGATGAACAGCAGGCCGGAGCCGCATTGCCTGAACGAGCTGTGTCTGGTCCGTAGACAAGCGCCGAATTCTCCCACAGTGGCGACGCCACGACGCGATTTTCGTGTCTATTCCTCGGCGAAGAAATCTTCGTCGAGCCTCTTGAACTCGACAGTGCGATTCAGCCGCACGCCGACATTGTACTCGATCATCAAATCGCCGAGACGGTGGCCGTCGATCAGGATCACCGGTTGGCTGAGGTGCCGGGCGAAGTCGGTTGCATACTGGCTAAAGGTCGACGTCGTGACGAAGACGCCCTTGGTTGCTCCGAGCCCGACAAGGCTACCGACGAAAGCCTGCACTTCAGGCCGGCCGACCGACACGTCCGCCGCGTATCGTTTGGCCTGGACGTAGACTCTGTCCAACCCGAGACGATCCTCGTTGATCACGCCGTCAACCCCTCCGTCACCGGACCGGCCGAGCTGCTGCGCCGCGTTCTTGTGCGAGCCGCCGTAACCCATCGCTACCAGCAGGTCGACGATGACCTGCTCAAAGAAGCTCGAACTGTTCTGTCGGATCCGTTGCAGGAGCTCACCACGGAGCGCCGAGTGGAGCGCCTGGTGCGCTGCCTCTATGTCCTCTTCCGGTGTCCGCTCGGCGGTCTCCAGCTCACCGACCGGTCGAGCTGGTGCACCCGCCTCGCCTCCCTCGCCACCTTCGTTCCTGTAGAACTCTCGGAACGATGGGAATTGCATCAGGACGGCGACATCGACCCGAGCTGGGTTGCCCGCGAGAAGTTCCCGGCCGGCCTGGCTCGCGACGAACCGCCCTCGGCGGGGCTGATCAATCAGTCCGGCCTTGTTCATGTAGAACTTCGCCCAATGGATCCGGTTATGCAGTAACCGTTGCCGGCCGCTGGGTAGCAGCTCCCCCCGCTCGTCAAGTGAAAGACCGAATTCGTCGGCGATCAGCTCGGCCGCGTCCGGCACACGCGTCTCGCCGGCCGCAGCCACCCTCAGCACCGGCAACATCAATGTCTGGTAATCCGGAATTGCCATCGGAGGTCGCCCCTTCCCACCGTCAGCCACACACTCTCGCCGGCCGGCCCGGCGTCGATTGTTGTACCTCTGAGTTGTGCAAGCAATCGCCAACGCCACGCTGTCGGCGCGGCCTGCGCCGAGCGGACTCGCATGAAGCCTATGGACGGCCGAGAGGTCGCAGGGCGGCCACAAGCTGCCTCTGATGCCGACCTGGCCGCCAACAGGGCTCCTACGGCCTTGACTGGCCTTTTTACAATCTGACTATCGACGCGGCCGTCTGTAGGCTGCCGGCTCTGGTTCGCTTGGCTGGCGCAGGTTCCGCTTTGCCGGCCGTTCGCGACCTGCGACCGTGGGCATCGAGGTACAGCGCCGGGTACATCCGAGGTACAGCAACGCTGCAGATCAGCAGGCTGCAATTCTGATAATCCGCTGATATCACTCAGAAAGAGAGGAAAAGTGGTAGAGCACATCGATCCTCCTCGGCTCCACCAGATTGAGGCCTCGGCCAATTGCGGAGACCGCTTCCCACCCAAAGCCGTAGGTGCGATGTCGAGACTCGACCGTCAGACCCTTAACCACTATCTCCCATCGCTCCCAGCCTCCACCGGCGGCGTAAACAACCCCCGCGTCACCAGCTTCACATACGCGTCGATCACGTGGTCGGGCAGCGCGGCGCCGCCCTTGCCGTCGTGCACGTAGCGCATGGCGAGATACGCCCGGGCCGCCAGCAGCACGTAGATCACGGTTTCCAGTTCGGGCTCGCTGTATCCCTGGATCTCGCCGCGCTCGACGGCGCGGCCGAGGGCGCCCTTGTAGCCGTCGGCCAGCAGCCGGAAATGCTCGGCGTGGGCGCGCGGCGCGAAGATCTCGGCCTCGTACAGGATCCGGTAGAAGGCGGGGTGCTGGGCGAGGTAGGCGAAGAACGCCCGCAGCCGCGCTTCCTCGCGGTCGGCGCCGGTCAGCTCCGCCGTCACCGAGGCCCGGATGTGGTCGAGCATCTGCTGGCCCATGTAGGGCAGCAGCTTGTCGAAGACGTGCTGGCGCGATTCGAAGTAGTTGTAGAACGTGCCCTGGGCGACGCCGGCCAGCCGGGTGATCTTCGAGACGGAGGCCTCGGCGTAGCCGTCGTCGCCGACGACCTGGGCCGCCGCCTCCAGTATCCGCATGTAGGTGTCGCGCGCCTTTTCCTCGCGCGTCATCCGCGGCTGCTTCTGGGGACGGTGCATCGTCGAGTCGGGCATCAGCAATCCAGTTCGTTTCGCCACCGGTACATCTTACTCGGCCGCGACGCGCATCGTGTCAAGCTCGGCGAACGCCGCCAGCACCTGGCTGATCGAGCCGCCGGGCAGGTCCCGGCAGAACGCCTCCAGCCGGTCGTAGGCGGCGCCCGGAACGCCGCTCTCGGCCCCGACCCGGCGGGCGAGTGCGGCGGTGTCGTCCCAGCTGTAGGCGTAGTCGCGGGCGGTCATGCGCAAATCCTCGACGACAAGGCGGCCGTCGGCCAGGGTCGCCTCGATGACGCAGGACAGCGTCGGGACCGAGGCGTCGGTGACCAGGGTGACGCTGCCGACCAGCCGGTTCACCTCGGAATCGTCGTAGGTGGTCATGTGCCGCATCGACGGCGCGCCGTGCACCAGGGCGGTGGCGATGCAGAACGGGATGCTCATCAGGGTGCCGGAGATCGAGACGAACGGACCGGCCGCGTCCATGCCGGCGTAGCCGGTCTCGTAGGGGTTCATGCGCACCGCGACCGAGGCGACAGGCGCACCGGCGAGCCGCTCGCGCAACCGCAGCGCCGCGGTCACCGGTGACTGGTTGAAGGCGCAGACCGGGAACGGCTTGAACGCCACCCGATGGATCTTCCAGTCGCGCCCCAGCCCCTTGGCCAGGGCCTCGGCGTCGGGCGCGACGCGGGCCATGGTTCGGATCAGCCCGGCCTTGCCCTCGACGGCGTAGGGCGCGGTGACCGCGCCCTCGGCGGCGAGCGAGGCGGCGACCAGGGCGGTGCGACCGACCAGGCCGACCTGGTAGCGCCACTCGTCGGTGCCGTCGGCGAAGGATTGCAGGTTGCCGCCGGTGGTGGACGCCGCCATCGCCATCGCCGCGGCGGTCTTCTCGGGCGGCAGCCCCATCAGCCGCGCCGCCATCGCGGCGCAGGCGATCGGCCCGTAGACCGTCGACGAGCGCAGCCCGGCCGGCGAGGTGTGACCGGCATACGCCTCCTCGAGCAGGCCGCCGATCTCATAGCCGGCGAGCAGCGCCGGCAGCAGCCGGTCGAGGGGGTAGTTCCAGGCCTCGATCATGGTGGTGGCCAGCGGGATCATCTCGGTTCCGAGATGCGCCGCACCCGACGCGTCCTCCTGGGCGCGGCCGTGGAACAGCGCGGCGTTGGCCAGGATGGCGCCGGCGACCGAGGTGCGGCGGCCGTCGCCGAGCAGGGTGGCGGACGGCAGGGACGAGCCCGCCGGCCGCTCGCCGTCCATGGCGAGCGCCGCGCGCCGGGCCACCGGAGCGTAGGGAGTGTCGTGGCAGCCGATACCGATGCCGTAGCCGTTCAGCAGGCAGATTCGCGCCCGCTCCAGCACCTCGGCGGGCACGGTGTCGGCGTCGAGGCCGCAGACGAAGTCGGCGAAGCGTCGGACCAGGGACATGGTGCAATCTCCTCCTGTTGCTTGCCGGACCGTCACGTCTCGGTGCGGAACCGGTCGCGCAGCACGCGCTTGAGAACCTTGCCGGACGGGTTGCGGGGCAGGGCGTCGACGACGTGCAACTCCTTCGGCATCTTGAAGCGGGCGAGGCGGGTCCGGCAGTGCGCCTCCAGCGTCGGGTAGTCCAGGGTCGCTCCCTCGCGCAGCACGACGACCGCCACCGGCCGCTCGCCCCATTTCGGGTCCGGCCGGCCGACCACCGCGACCTCGCTGACCTCGGGCAATTCGTACACCACCCGCTCGACCTCGGAGGAGGCGATGTTCTCGCCGCCGGAGATGATCAGGTCCTTCTTGCGGTCGGTCAGGTACAGGAAGCCTTCCTCGTCGAGGTAGCCGACATCGCCGGATCGGAACCAGTCGTCGGGCCAGAACGACGCCGCCGTCCGCTCGGGGTCCTTCCAGTAGCCGCGGGTCACCTTGGCGCCGCGCAGGCAGATCTCGCCCTCGACGCCGGCGGCGAGCGGCGCGCCGGCATCGTCGCGGATCTCGATCTCGACATGGGCGAGCGCCCGTCCGACCGAGCCGATCTTCTCGATCTCGCGCCCGGCCTCCATGGTGGTGTCGGCGGCGCAAGTCTCGGTCAGGCCGTAGGCGTCAACGTAGCGGGCGTTGGCGAACACCTCGCCGAACTCGCGGATCCGGGATTCCGGCGTGCGGTCGCCGCCGGCCACGCACCAGCGCAGCGACGACACATCCCAGCGGCCCCGCTCGGGGTGGTTGAGGATGGCGTTGGTCATCACCGGCGCCATCCAGATGCCCGTCGCTCGGTCGCGCTCGATGGCGGCCAGCACCGCCTCGGGCGAGAAATCGCGCAGCAGGGTGATGCTGCCGCCCATCCACAGCACGGCGATGCCCGGCAGGTCGAAGGCGCCGACATGGTAGAGCGGGCCGACGATGCACAGCCGGTCGTCGCGCGTCACCCGCAGGTCCAACACGTGATCCATGCACTTCCAGTACTCGTTGGAGTAGGTGTGCATGACGCCCTTGGGGCGGTCGGTGGTGCCGGAGGTGTACATCAGCCGGAACAGGTCGTCGGGCCGCCGCCGCGCGATCGTCGCCGGCGGGGTGTCGCGCCCGGCCAGCACCCTTGTGTCGGCCTGCATGGCGCCCGACATCGGGACCACCCGCACGGTCAACGTCTTGGCCGAGGCCAGCAGTTCCTCGTCGACGAACACCATGGCGGCGCCGGCGTGGTCGATGATGTAGGCCACCTCCTCGGCCGCCAGGCGGTAGTTGACCGGCAGGAACACCGCGCCGATGTGACTGGCCGCGAAGGCAAGTTCCAGGAAGGCCGGGCTGTTCTTCATGACCAGGGCGACCACCGCGCCCTCGCCGACGCCTTCGCGCCGCAGCCACCCGGCCAGCCGGACCGCGCGGTCCAACAGGTCGCGGTAGGTGATCCGGGCGCCGTCGTAGCGGATCGCCTCCGCCTCCGGCCGGCGGTCGGCGTGGTAGCGCAGGAACGTCGTCAGGTTCTGCATCGGGTCGTTTCCTCGGGGCCGGTCTCCGCCGGCTCGTGGTGGGTCAGTAGGCCTTCGGCAGTCCCAGGTTGGCGGTCGCGATGTAGTTCAGGATCATCTCCTCGGAGATCGGCGCGAAGCGGAACAGCCGGGCGTCGCGCCACAGCCGCTCGGCGTGCATCTCCTTGGCGTAGCCCATGCCGCCCATGGTCTGCATCGCCTGCTCGGCGGCGGCCGACGCCGCCTGCGAGGCGATCAGCTTGGCGGCGTTGCTCTCGCTGCCGAAGGGCTGGCCGTTGTCGTACAGCCAGGCGGCCTTGAAGTTCAGCGCGCGCGCGCATTCCAGTTCGGCCCAGCGCTGGGCCAGCGGGAACTGCAGCCCCTGGTACGAGCCGATCGGGCGGTCGCCGAACACCTTGCGGCCGAGCGCGTAGTCGACGGCCAGCTTGAGCGCCAGCCGGCCGGTACCGAGCAGCCCGGCGGTGGTGACGATGCGCTCGGTGTTCAGCACGTCGAGGAGCTGTCGCCAGCCCTCGTGCTCGGTGCCGATCAGTTCCTCGGGCTCGACCCGCAGGTCGTCGAAGAACACCGAGGAGGAGGGCAACGTGTTGGTGCCGACCTTGTCGATGGCGGTGTGCGCCAGGCCCTCGCGCTTCACGTCGACCATGAACAGCGACATCCCGTGGGTGCGCTTCGGCGCCTCGGCGACCGGAATGGTGCGGGCGACGATCAGCATCTTGTCGGCCTGCGGGACACCGGTGATCCAGATCTTGCGGCCGTTGATCCGCCAGCCGTTGCCGTCGCGCCGCGCGAAGGTCCGCACCTCCAGCGCGTTCGATCCGGCGTCCGGCTCGGTCAGGCCCATGCTGAACGTCATCTCGCCCGAGCACAGCTTCGGCAGCCAGTCCCGCTTCATCTCCTCGCTGCCGTATTTCGCGATCGCCACGCCGCCGAAGATCGGGTTCAGCATGAAGATTTGGGCCAGCGTCGAGCCGGCGCCGGCGGCGCACAGCTCCTCGATGATCAGCGCGGTGTCGACCATCCCGAGGCCGCTGCCGCCGTACTCCTCGGGCAGCATGGCACCGGCGAGGCCGGCGGCGCAGATCGCGTCCCAGCACTCCTTGGGGTAGGCCTTGTCCTGGTCCTTCTGGCGCCAGTAGTCGGGACCGAACGCTTCACCCACCCGTCGGGCGGTCTCGGTGAGGAGCTTCTGCTCTTCTGACAGGGCGAATTCCATCGGGCTCGGTGTCCTCTTCTCGATTCCGTCAGGAGACGGGGCAGGGGGCGGGGCGCAGCAGCCCGAGCGGCGAGCGGATCGCGGCGGCGACCGCCCCCAGGAAGCGCGCGGCGAGCGCGCCGTCGATGACGCGGTGGTCGCAGGCGAGCGACAGCACGATCTCGCGCCGGAGCACCGGCCGGCCCTCGGCGTCGGGGCGGAACACCCCGCGCTCGGCGCCGACGCCCAGGATCATGGCCTGCGGCGGGTTGATGATCGGCACCAGCGCCGTGACGTCGTGCATGCCGACGTTCGACAGGCTGATCGCCCCGCCGCCGACGTCGTCGGCGGTCAGCCGACCGGTGCGCGCCCGCTCGACCCGGTCGCGCGCCTCGGCCGCCACGGCGTCGAGCGCTCTCGCGGCGACGTCGCGGACCACCGGGATGCGCAGGCCGTCGGCGGTGTCGACCACCAGCCCGACGTCGACGCCGTCCAGCGCCATCACCCGGTCGTCGATCCAGATGCGGTTGACCTCGGGCAGGGCGGCCAGCGTGTTGCCGAGCGCCTTCACCAGCAGGTGGGAGACCGAGATCCGCGGGTAGCGGTCGTCGGCGTTCAGCTCGGCCCTGAGGGCGGCGAGCGCGCCGAATTCCGCTTCGGTCTGCAGGTAGAAATGCGGGACCTCGCGCTTCGAGACCGCCACCCGGCGGGCGGTGGCGGCGCGGGCGTCGGTGCCGGGTGTAGGGGTGGGCGCAGGCGGCGGGGCGGCTGTCAGGGGCTCGGCTGTCAGGGGCCTCGCCGGGGCCGGCGCCGCGGTCGCGGCGGTGCTGCGCTCGACGTCGGCCGCCTTGATCCGCCCGTTCGGCCCGCTGCCGGCGACCGTCGCCAGGTCGACCCCGTGCTGGGTGGCCAGGCGGCGGGCCAGCGGGGTGGCGACGACCCGGTCGCTCGCCGTGGGGCTCTCCGATCCGGGCGCAGGGTCGCCGGCCGCTACGCTGGTGTCGCCGCTCAGCCGGGCGATCGGGGTGCCGACCGGGACGGTCTCGCCGGCCGCGACCAGGATCGCCTCGATGCTACCCGGGCCCTGCGCCTCGATCTCGTTGGCGATCTTCTCGGTCTCGACCACGAACAGAAGGTCGCCGGCCGCGAACGCGTCGCCCGGCCCGACCCGCCATTCGGCCAGCAGGCCTTCGGTCATGGTCAGTCCCAGCTTCGGCATCACGAGGTCGGCCATTGGCGGCTCCTTGGGGGCGGCTCCTTGGGGGCGGCTCCTTGGGTCCGGGGCGTTCAGGCGCCCTCGAACCGGGCCTTGCGCTTTTCCAGGAACGCCGAGCAGCCCTCATGCGCGTCCCGGCTGTCCATGACGAGGCTGATCGTCGCCTGTTCGTGACGCAGCGCCGACGGCAGCGCCATGTCGGCGCCGTCGGCCACCGTGCGCTTCAGAAGCTTGAGGGTCAGCGGCGACTTCTCGGCGATCCTGGCGGCCAGCGCCCGGGTCTCGGCCATCAACTGGTCGTGCGGCACCACCCGGTTGGCGAGCCCGATCGCCACCGCTTCGGCAGCCGAGATGTGCTCGCCGGCGAACATCAGTTCCTTGGCCCGGCACAGCGGGACCTGGCGGATCAGGCGCTGGGTGCCGCCGGCCCCGGGGAAGATCCCGAGGGTGATCTCCGGCAGGCCGAGGCGAGCCTTGTCCGACAGGATGCGGATGTCCAGGCAGAGCAGCAGCTCGGTGCCGCCGCCCAGCGCGAAGCCGTTGACCGCCGCGATGGTCGGCTTGTCGCAGGTCTCGAAGCGGCGGAACACCCGGTGGATGTCCTCGGCGAACTCCTGGTAGTGGGCCAGGCCCTGGCGCGAGTTCAGGTCGCCGATGTCGCCGCCGGCGACGAACGCCCGGCCGCTGCCGGTGACCACGATCACCCGCACCGCGGCGTCGGCTTCGAGCTGGTCGAGCGCGCTCTCCAGCGCGAGGCAGGTCGGGACGTCCAGGGCGTTCAGGGTGTCCGGGCGGTTGATGGTGATCTGGCCGATCGCGCCGTCGATCTCCACCAGGACTGCGTCGTCGCTCATCGCGTCACTCCTCGTCGGCCCGCGTCAGGCGAGCGTGCGGCGGACAGCGGCGACGACGTCGCCCGCTCCCGGCAGGTAGACCTTTTCCAGCGCGGTCGCGTACGGCACCGGCATGAACGGCGCGCCGACCCGCACGATCGGCGCGTCAAGCTCGTCGAAACCGACATCCGCCATGCGCGCGGCAATCTCGGCGCCGATGCCGAACGCCTCGACGGCCTCGTGCAGCACCACCAGCCGGTGGGTGCGCGCCAGGCTCGCCAACACCGCTGCCTCGTCCCAGGGCTGCAGCGAGCGCAGGTCGATCACCTCGGCGTCGACGCCGTCGCCGGCCAGCGTCTCGGCGGCGGCCAGCGCGATGTGCAGCGCCGCGCCGTAGCACACCACCGTGACATCGGTTCCGGGGCGGGCGGTGCGGGCCTTGCCGATCGGCACGATGGCGGGCGGATCGTCGAGGTCGCCCTTCATGGCATACAGCGCCTTGTTCTCGACCACGATCACCGGGTCCGGGTCGTCGATCGCGGCGCGCAGCAGCCCGTAGGCGTCGGCCGGCGTCGCCGGGCAGACGACCTTCAGTCCGGGGATGTGGGCGAGCCAGACCTCCAGGCATTGCGAGTGCTGAGGGCCGGCGTTGAGCCCGCCGCCGTGCGGGGTGCGCAGGGTCAGCGGCACCGAGTTGCGGCCCCCGAACATGAAGCGCGCCTTGGCCGCCTGGTTGACCAGCTGGTCCATCGCCAGGGTGATGAAGTCCATGAACATGATCTCGGCGACCGGCTTCAGGCCGCTCAGCGCCGCGCCGACCGCCATGCCGGCGATTGCCGCCTCGGAGATCGGGGTGTCGCGCACCCGCTCCGGGCCGAACGCTTCCTGCAGGCCGCGCGTCGCCTTGAACGGGCCGCCGGCCTCGCCGACGTCCTCGCCGAACAGGATGACGGTCGGGTCCGCCGCCATGGCGTCGTGCAGGGCCTGGTTGACCGCCTTGCCGTAGCGCGTCGGGGCCATCCCTCAGCCTCCCGCCGCGGTCGTGTACACATCGGCCAAGGCGTCGCCGAACTCCGGCTCGGGCGCGGCGCGGGCGCGCTCGACGGCCTGCGCGATCCGGCCGTCGACCGCCTGCGAGATGGCGTCGAGCCTGGCCTTCTCGACGCCGGCCGCCAGCAACCGGGTGCTGCATCGGGCCACCGGGTCGACTTCCGCAAGACCGGCGAGTTCGTCCGGCGCGCGGTAGTCCTGCCGATCGCCCTCGTAATGCCCGCGCACCCTGGTGGTGTGGCATTCCAGCACCCGCGGCCCGTCGCCCCGGCGCAGGGCGGCGATGCAATTCCGCGCCGCCGCCGCCACCGCCTCGACGTCGTTGCCGTCGACATCGTGGTGCGGGATCGAGAAGGCGCCGGCCAGATCCTTCAGCTTCGCCTTCATCTGCCGGTCGGTCGGGCTGAACTCGGACCAGCCGTTGTTCTCGCAGGCGAACAGCATCGGCAGGCGCCACAGCGCCGCGATGTTGAGGCATTCGTGCAGCACGCCCTCGGCCAGCGCGCCGTCGCCGAAATAGGCCACCGCCACGGCGTCGTTGCCGCGCGTCCGGTGGGCCAGCGCGCTGCCGAGCGTGATCGGCAGGCCGGCGCCGACGATGCCGTTGGCGCCCAGCATGCCGATCGAGACATCGGCGACGTGCATCGAGCCGCCGCGCCCTCGGCACAGCCCGGTCTCGCGTCCCATCAGTTCGGCGAAAAAGCCGTCCAGGTCGATCCCTTTGGCGAGCGCGTGGCCGTGGCCGCGGTGGTTGGAGGCGACCGTGTCGGCCGGACCTAGGTTGGCCGAGATGCCGACCGGCACCGCCTCCTGGCCGATCGAGAGATGGATGAAGCCGGGTACCTCGCCGTCGGCGAACAGCGCCTGCAGCCGCTCCTCGGCGCGCCGGATCGTCAGCATGCCCTCGTAGAGCAGCAGCAATCTGTCGTTGCTGGACTGGCGTGGCGCCATCGGAACTCTCTGTGGCTTTGGCATGAGTATGATGGTCGGCGCTCGACAGGGTCAATAAAAAATGATTTGTGATTCATAGTTCATTTATTGCGATTTGCGACGGAGTGACGGTAATGGAGAGCGGACTGGGTGGCCGGGTGGCGCTGGTGACCGGCGGCGCCAGCGGTATCGGCCGGGCCTGCTCGGAGACGTTGGCCGGCGCCGGGGCGTCGGTGGTGATCGCCGACCGCGATGCGGAAGCCGGCTTGACGACCGCGAGGAGGATCGGCGCCGGGTTCCAGGCCATCGACGTCGCCGACGAGACCGCGGTCGAGGCGGCGGTGGACGCCGTGGAGCGCGAGGCCGGGCCGATCGACATTCTGGTCACCTGCGCCGGGGTGCTCCAGCGCACCCTGCCGCCCTCCGAACTGTCGTGGAAGGAATGGGATCTGGTGCAGCGCGTCCACCTGCGCGGCACCTACGCCTGCTGCGCGGCGGTCGGCAGCCGGATGGCGGGGCGCGGCCGCGGCGCCATCGTGGTGATCGCCTCGGTCGCCGGCATGCGCTCGGGCCCGCTGCATTCCTACGGGCCGGCGAAGGCCGCGATCATCAATCTGATGGAATGCCTGGCCGGTGAATGGGGCAGGCGCGGCGTCAGGGTGAACGCCGTCGCCCCTGGCTTCACGGAGACCCCGGCGCTCGCCAAGGGTTTCGCGACCGGAACCCTGGATGCCGCCACCCTGGCCGGGGCCAGCGCGCTGGGCCGGTTGGTGCGCGCCGACGAGATCGCCGAGGCGGTGGCCTTCCTGGCGTCCGACCGGGCGTCGGCGATCACCGGCGTGACGCTGCCGGTCGACGCCGGCTACCTGGTGGCGACCCCGTGGGCGGCCTATGGCGGCGTGCGCGAGGGTGGCGGCGGCGACCCGGCATAGGTGTTGCGCCGCGCCTCGGAAGCGACAACCATCCGTCACCTCGTCCACCGACAGCCATCCGGAGCCGGCATGCGACACAAGGTCCTGCTGATCGACCCGCTCTATCACCCCGGCGGCGAGGCCCATCTGCGCGCGCACGCCGAGGTCGCGCTGCTGGTCCGCCCGTCGCGGGACGAGGTGCTGGCCGCGGCGCGCGGCGCCCACGGCATCTGCGGACGCTACCCCAACAAGGTCGACGCCGAGGTGATCGCCGCCGCCGAGGATTTGCTGGTGGTGTGCTCCTCCGGGCGCGGCACCGACGCCATCGACATCGCGGCGGCGACCGCGCGCGGCGTGATCGTCGTGAACAACCCCGGCTTCGGCAAGGTGCCGGTGTCCGAGCACGCCCTGTTCATGATGCTGAGCCTGTCCCGCCACGGCGCCGTGCACGACGCCATGACCCGCGCCGGCACCGGCTGGAGCGAGCGGCTCGGCCCTGCCAACACCATCCGTGACCTGCAGGGCTCGACCCTCGGCATCGTCGGCCTCGGCCAGATCGGCACCGAAATGGCGCGCAAGTGCATCGCCGCGTTCGCGATGACGGTGCTGGCCTACGACCCCTACGTCGAGGGGGCGACGATGGCGGCGCTCGGCGTCGAGAAGGTCGACCGGCTGGAGGACATGCTGGCGCGCGCCGACTACGTCTCGGTGCACGCCGAGTTGAACGACGAGACCCAGCACATGTTCGACGAGGCCGCCTTTCGGGCAATGCCGCCGCACGCCTGCCTGATCAACACCGCGCGCGGCCGGATCGTCAGCCAGGCGGCCCTGCATCGGGCGCTGAGCGAGGGCTGGATCCGCGCCGCCGCCCTCGACGTGTTCGAGGTCGAGCCGATCGGCTCCGACAACCCGCTCTGCGGCCTCGACAACATCCTGCTGTCGCCGCACGTCGGCGGGCTGACCGAGGGTTTCATGGAGGCCAGCGCCATGACCGTGGCCGACGCCATGCTGCTGGTGTTCCGCGGCGAGCGGCCGGACAACATCCGCAACCCGGAGGCCTGGGAGCGCACCAAGCAGCGGGCGATGCGGCTGTTGGGGGGCGGTTGACAGCCGGCCGCGTCCAGCTCCTGTCGCGTGCTCAGACGACCCGCGGGCTCGCCCGTCGGTCGTGCTTGACGGGCAGGTCGCGCCGCCGCCGGTCTACCTCCGTTGTGGAGGTGCGCACCAACCGCACGATGGTTGCCTTCAGTTCCGCCACGTCTGTCGACAGCCGTTCCGACACGGACAGCACCTCGCGTGACAGGTCGCCGACGCCGCCGGCTTCACGCGACACCTCGGAGATGTGACGGGCGACCTCGCGCGAGCCCTCGGTCGACTGCTGGATGTTGCGGGCGATCTCGTCGGTTGCCGCGCTCTGCTCCTCCACCGCGGACGCCACAGCGGTGCTCAATCCGTCGATCTCCTCGATGATCGCGGCGATCGCGGTGATCGCTTCCACCGTTCTGTCGGTAACCTCCTGCATTTGTTTTACCTGATCGGCGATGGTCAGGGTCGACAACTGCGTCTGCTGGGCGAGGTTCTTCACCTCGGCGGCCACGACGGCGAATCCCTTGCCGGCGTCGCCGGCGCGCGACGCTTCGATGGTGGCGTTCAGCGCGAGCAGGTTGGTCTGCGACGCGATCGCGTTGATGATGTTCACCACCTCGCCGACCCGTTTTGCCGATTCCGACATCGTCGAGACGATACCCAGGGTCTCGGCGGTACGCGCCGTCGCCGAGCTGGCGATCGTCGTCGATCGGGTCACCTGCTGTGCGATCTCGCGGATCGACGCGGTCAGCTGCTCGGAGGCGACGGCGACGGCCTCGGCGTTCGACAGAGCCTGGGTGGATGCGGCGCTGACGGCCGTGGCGCTACCATCGACGCGCCCGGCTGTTCCCGACATGCGGCGGGCGGCGTCGGCCATTGCCACGGCCTTCGACACGACCTCGGCCACCGCCTGGGTTGTCGCGTCCTCGACGTTGTCGGCCATGGTGACGAGCGCTTTCACCTTGCTGGCCTCGGCCGCCTGGCGCTGCTCCTCCGCGTCGATCTGCAGCTTCCGCAGGCGGATCGCCGCCTGTCGGTAATGCTCAACGGCCTCGGCGACTCGACCGATTTCGTCGTTTGCCCGGTAATCGACGGTAGAATCCAGGTCGCCGGCCTCGATTCGACCGAGGCAGTCGACGCATTGGCGAAGCGGCGCTTCGATCGAGCGGACGGTCGCCAGCGCCACACCGGCGAACAGCAGCAGGGTGGCGATGGCGGTTCCCAGGACGACAAGGTTCGCGGTCTCAGACGCTGCCGCAGCGCTCGCCTGTCCATCGACGACAGCCTGCTCGATTAGGCCGCCGACCGACTCGTTATCCTCGGCCAAGCGGTCGAACGCCTGGACGAACCCGGGCACGCGCGCGAACGCTGCCGGCCTGTCCCGGAACGCCAATTCGACGATCGCCGTCGCCTCGGCGATGTAGGCCTCAAGGGCCGGAGCGACGCGCAGCATTGCAGCGTCGATCTCCGGCGAAAGATGCAGCGCCCGGTTGTCGGTCATTGTGGTCCGGAAAACGGTCGCGTGTTCCGCCAGGTCGTCGCGGACTGTTTGCTCTTCGGCAACAGTCTCGCCTCCGGCCACCAGCAGCGCTGTGAGCACGTCCGCCTTCAGCGCGTCGTGCATCATGTCCCCGAGCAGGAAGTTCCCGAGCGCGCGACCGTCGGTCGCCACTCTGGCAAGGGCGTCGTTGAGCCGTTGGGTGGAAAGCAGGCTCATCCCGGCGAGCGTGGCGATCAGCAGGCAGGTCATGGCGGCCATCAGCGCGAACTTCGTGCGAAGCGTCAGGCGACGGGGCATGGTTGGTCCTTCGGGCTTTTGTGGAAAGCGCCGACTGGCGCTGCGGCGGTCAGAGCGGACTTTGAGCGGCATGGGCGAACAGCACAATTCGATCGATTCCGTTGAAGAAGGCGACTGGCTGGCGGACGCCGAGGTGCGTTGCTTGATGGGCACCGAGGTCGAGGCGCCGTCGCCCCCTCACGTAGCCGGTGCCGGTACCTGCGGGGTGCAGATCTTCGCGAGTTTCCGGAGGTTCTGTGCGGTGGCTGCCAGGAGGAACTCGTCACGGGCACCGCAAGGCCCGCGCAGTCGCAGTCGGTCGAGCTTCAGGATGCGTTTGAGGTGGGCGAACAGCATCTCGACCTTCTTGCGCTGGCGTCGCGAGGTCTCGTAGGCCTCGGTACTGGCGATGTCGCGTGCCATATCCCGGGCGCCTTCATGGATCGATCTCGGGATCTTCCGCATCGGCTGGTTCGGACAGCAGCGCGGCTTGAGGGGGCAGACGTCGCAGTCGCGCTTGCTCGCCCGGTAGATACGGGTGTCGGCCTTGGTCACACCGGTGCGCGGTTCGGTGAACGAACGGCGGTAGTTCTGAAGGAGCTTCCCGCCGGGACAGCTGTATGTGTCGCTGTCGTGGTCGTAGGTGAAGTCCTCGCGCGAGAAGGTGCCGTCCGTGCGCTTGGACTTGTCGAACACCGGGATGTGCGGCTCGATCCCACGCTCATGGACCAGCCAGTTCAGCATTTCGGCCGAGCCGTAGCCGGTATCAGCGATCAGGCGCTCCGGCCATAGATCAAAGCGATCGTGGGCGCGGTCGAGCATGGTCCGAGCGGCGGTCACTTCGGCCTGACGCACCGCGGTCGACGCCTCGACATCGACGATGACGGCGTGCTCGACGTCGATGAGATAGTTGGTGCAGTAGGCGTAGACGGCCGGGCCACCCCAGGAAGCGGTCCAGCGCGCCGCCGGGTCGGCCGGCGACAGGTACTTCGGCGGGACGGTCGTCGCACCGCCGAACGCGGCGTCGTCGAGAACGGCCAGGTACTCCTCGACCGCTCGCCGGCCTTGCGGAAGTTCCTCGGGCTTGGCCACGCCGCGCTGACGCTGCACGTCAGCGACGATCAGACTGGCATCGACGGCGAACCCTTCGCCGCCGACCAGACCTTCCGCCATGCAGCGCCGGAGAACCGTCTCGAACAGCTCGCGCAGCAGGTCAGACTCGCGGAAGCGGCCGTGGCGCGTCTTCGAGAAGGTCGAGTGATCCGGCACGTCACCATCCAGGCCGAGCCGGCAGAACCACCGATAGGCCAGGTTCAGGTGGACTTCCTGGCACAGCCGCCGCTCCGAGCGGATACCGAAGCAGTAGCCAACGATGAGCATACGGATCAGCAGCTCGGGGTCGATCGAGGGGCGGCCGATCGGGCTGTAGAACGGCGCCAGGTGCCGGCGGATGTCCGACAGGTCGACGAACCGGTCGATGGCCCGCAGCAGGTGATCATCGGGCACATGCCGCTCCAGGCTGAACCCATAGAACAGCTCCTCCTGCATCACCGTCCGCTCGCCCATCATCGGCCCACCCTCCCGTAACAGGAGAACTGAATCAGGACCTTAGCGCCGCTGCAAGTAGGCCTTTTTCAACACTATCGATCCTTAAGAGACATACAACGCGCGCGTCGCAACACGCAGTTGGGGGAACTACCTAGGGCTGCGCGGGCGCTTCGGCGGCGGGGTCACCTCCCGGCTGACGGGGTAGAAAGGCGGCAGCGAAGCCGCCTGTCCGCGCTCTGGCGGCGCCTCGGCCCCGAGAACCCGCAACCGGAGGCTCGGATCATCGAGGGCGACCCTGCTCACGGTCGGCCGCACCGGAAACTCCGACTTCGCCTGTCGTCGGGTGCAAGGACATCCCCGCACCCACGGAATGCACCTACGCGGATTTCCGAACCAGTCGTATGGTTTCAGTCAGGCTGGGTGACGAGAGGCGCAAGGAGCCCTGATGAAGGCGCGCGTGAAGTGGGTTGAGGATCGGACCTTTGTCGGGGAGTCCGGGACGGGTCACAAGTTGGTACTGGGCACGCGGGCCACGCCTGACGGTCCCACCCCAGGACCGAGCCCGATGGAACTGGTGCTGATCGGCACCGGAGGCTGTACGGCCTTCGACGTCGTCCACATCCTCGAGAAGGCGCGCGAGGCAGTCGAGGATTGCGTGGTGGAGCTCGACGCCGACCGCGCTGAGGCCGATCCGAAGGTGTTCACTCGAATTCACATGCGCTTTGTGGTCAAGGGCCGAAAACTCGACCCAGCCAAAGTAGAACGTGCTGTCGCGCTGTCGGCGGAAAAATATTGCTCGGCGTCGGCGATGCTCGCTGGCACCGCCACGATCACCCACGACGTCGAGGTGATCGACACGGCGACGGGGTAGCGGTAAGGCTTTTTATCACCCGAGTCGGCGCATCCGCTGCGCCCGCGCGGCGGCGCGGGCTTCCAGCCTCGCGATCAGGCGGTCTCGGATTGCGACCATCCGCTCGAGATCGCCACTGTTCACGGCGTCTGCGGCCATTGCGCCGAGATCGATCGTCACCTGCAGCTCATCGAGCGCTCGCGTGACGACTGCCAGGCTTCCGTCGATGCGGCGACTGCTGGTCGAATCGCCGGTGCTCGAGGCCCGGCCGAAGGCGGCACTCGGGGTAGTCTTCGGAAACGGAATTACTGAACCGCTCATGACTCGCCTCGGATGGTGCGAAGGGGGCGCTTGCGTGGGGAAGCGGCAGGGACGAACAGGTCCACTCCGCCAACGCCCGGACCATTGCTCGGCTGGCGGGGCCGGTACAGTTGCGGATACTACCTATTTCCGACCGTGCCACGCCTTCGATTCCCAAGGAATGCTGCCGCTCTCAATGCCCTTGAGGTTCAGCTGCGATCGGAACTCGCATCGACGCCGGCAAAATCGTTCGCCGGCTACTCAGCCTTTTGTCGGCAATTGGCTTGGGAAATGAGCTGACCGGCTAGGGGAGAGACGTGACGTTCGATAAGAAATGGTAGCATCGCCGTAGAGCCGCTCTGGGGGATGGGCTGTGCAGGATAGATATGCTGGGGATATCGGCGGGACTTTCACCCTGATGAGGGTCACAATGATGACGGAAAACACACCGCATATCTACAGAATGCCTTCCGCGAGCGCCATTTGGATTACATAACCTTCGACGTACTTGACAGCGCTGTAAGATTGGGGCGCCCGGTGCGTTCTGTCGCCGAGCCCAAGCCCCAGGAACCGCATGAACGTCAGCCGATCCTGGATCTGGTATTCCGCCGGCTCGTCCACATCCCGTACAGCGCCTGCTGCACCAGGATCTTGAACATCAGCACCGCGTCGCTCGGAGGCCGGCCGGCCTTCGCCCGTTCCGACCGGCCCAATGCCCGGCCCAACTCCGCCCGGGAGATCTCGAAGTCGACCACCCGGGCCAGACGCTCCAAAGGGTCGCCGGTCTTGCTCAACCCAGCGAGACGATCCTCGAGATCGAGGAACCCTGGCTGACCGACCATTCAGCACCTCCCATCGACGACACAGCGATGGAATCACGCCCACCAGGCCAGCCGGTTCTGCAAACCGCCCTATGGGGTATCGCCACCGTTTACGATCCTCCGAAAGGCCGCACCCCGAACCGTCACCGACCTGTGGGACGCGCTCGCACAAGCCCTCGACGCCTTCACGCCGACAGAATGCAGAAATTACTTTGCCGCCGCCGGATATAACCCAGAGCAGGTCGAATCTGCTCTAAATCCCGACCAGAACGTTCGAGACCGTGCAACGGCATATTTGTGAATGATGGCAGGATCACTCTGTACGCTTGCACCGTTGAAGTGGGACGCTGATCGATCGGCTCTTAACCCGGCTTCACCCGGTACGCGACCTCCAGCGATGCGTCCACCAGCCAGTCCCACAGGTACTTGGCAAAGGACGGCCGCACCAGGATCTCGTAGGTCGGGGTGTCGTCGACCTGCCGCAAAATGGCGTTGGTGAGCGCCAGATTGCTCTGGGCGACCCGGCCGGGTCCGAAGGCGGTGGGGTGCAGGTCGACCGGCCAGCCCTTGGCGAGCACCCAGCGCGCCTTCGCGCCGGCGATGCGGATGGTCGTGTAGTTGTCGGAGACGTCGGTCGCCGAGGCGCGCGTGCCGGCGAGCCCGGCGGCGAGGGCCGCCAGCGGCGCCGCCGCGTCGCCGGCCGGGGTGACAACCAGCCACTCGTTCGGGCCGAGCCACAGGATGGCGCGGTCGCCGGCGGCGGCGACGGTGCCGGGCGCCGTCGGCGGCTCGGTCCCGACGGCGGCCGAGACCGCCGCCCGGAACGCCGGGTCGCCGGTGTCGCCGCGCAGGTTCAGCTTGCCCTGGAAGCGTCGCTCGCCCAGCGCCACGCCGGCGTCGGACGGGCCGCCGACCGGGCCGGTGTGGCCGTCCAGCGGGCTGCGGGCGGCGGGCGAGTGTGACTCAGCCATCGCGGCGGCTCCCCTCGGGATCGAAGAACACGGTGCTCTCGGCGACCGTGACCTTGATGGTGCGGCCCTCCAGGGGCACGTGCAGGACCTGGCCCTTGCGGGCGTGGCCGCCCTTGACCAGCGCCATGGCGATCGAGCGCCCCAGGCTCGGGCTGAAATACGACGAGGTGACGTGGCCGAGCATTGCCATCGGTGGCTTCGGCTTGACCACCTCGACGATCTGCGCGCCCTCCGGCAGCACCTCGGCCGGATCGTCGGTCAGCAGGCCGACCAGCTGCTTGCGGTCGGGCTTCACCAGGTCGGGGCGGGCGAGGCCGCGCTTGCCGATGAAGTCCGGCTTGGCCTTGGAGACGATCCAGTCCATGGCGAGGTCGCTCGGGGTCACTGAGCCGTCGGTGTCCTGGCCGACGATGATGAAGCCCTTCTCGGCGCGCAGCACGTGCATCGCCTCGGTGCCGTAGGGGGTGATCCCGAGATCGCCGCCGGCGTCGACCAGCGCCTGCCAGAGCGCCAGGCCGTAGCGGGTCGCCACGTTGATCTCGAAGCTGAGCTCGCCGGTGAACGAGATCCGGAACACCCGGGCCGGGATGCCGGCGACGGTACCCTCGCGCATCGCCATGAACGGTAAGGCGTCGATGGCGAGGTCGATGTCGGGGCAGAGCCGGCCCAGCAGCTCGCGCGACCGGGGGCCGCAGATCGAGGCGACCGCCCACTGCTCGGTGACCGAGGTCAGCCGCACGTCCAGCTCCGGCCACTCGGTCTGCAGGTACTCCTCCAGCCAGTTCAGCACCCGCGCCGCGCCGCCGGTCGTCGTCGTCATGTGGAAATGGTCGTCGGCGAGGCGGGTGGTCACGCCATCGTCCATGACCATGCCGTCCTCCTTCAGCATCAGGCCGTACCGGCAGCGACCGATTCCGAGCTTGCCCCAGGCGTTGGTGTAGACCCGGTTCAGGAACTCGGCGGCGTCGGCGCCGCGCACGTCGATCTTGCCGAGCGTCGAGGCGTCGAGGATGGCGACGGCGGTGCGGGCGGCGGTCACCTCGCGGTCGACCGCCCGGCGCAGGCTCTCGCCGTCCCTCGGGTAGTACCAGGCGCGCATCCACTCGCCGACATGCTCGAAGCGGGCGCCGGCGGCGCGGTGCCAGGGGTCCATGGCGGTGGCGCGGACCGGCGCGAACAGCCGGCCGACGTCACGGCCGCCATAGGCGCCGATGGTGGTCGGGGTGTAGGGCGGGCGGAAGGTGGTGGTGCCGACGGCCGGCACGTCGACGCCGAGCGACTGGCCGACGATGGCGAGTGCCGCGACGTTCGAGGTCTTGCCCTGGTCGGTGCCCATGCCGGTGGTTGTGTAGCGCTTGACGTGCTCGATCGAACGGTAGCCCTCGCGGGTCGCCAGCATCAAATCGGCGGCGGTGACGTCGTTCTGGAAGTCGACGAAGTGCTTGCCCTTGCGCCCGACCGGCAGGGTCGACGGCAGGATCCAGAGCGTGCGGGCCTCGCCCTGGCCCGGCTCCTCGACGGTCGGCGCCGCCGGCTGGCGCACAGTGCGGCCAAGCGCGCGGACCTGCTCGACGCCGGCCCGGATGCCGTCCTTGACGGCCTGGGCGACGCTGGCGGTGCCGGCGCAGCCGCCGACCGAGACCTCGGCCTCGTGGCTGGCGCCGGGCAGGAAGGCGGCGCGATCGGGATCCCAGCGCAGCTTGCCGCGTGACTGCGAGAACAGGTGCACCGTCGGGTTGAAGCCGCCGGCCATGGCGACCGCGTCGCACTCCACCGTCCGGGTCGACCCGGCGAGGCCGGAGCCGTCGGCGGTCATGGCGGCGATCTCGACGGCCTCGACCCGCCGCCCGCCGTGGGTGCCGGCGACGCTGGAACCGGCGAACACCTCGATGCCGCGGCTGCGGGCCTCGGCCACCAGATGGCCGGAGGGCTCGGACCGCAGGTCGACGATGCCGGCGACCCGGGCGTGACGGCCGGCCAGCGCCAACGCGGTGCGGTAGCCGTCGTCGCCGCCGGTGACCACCAGCGGCCGGCGGCCGGCCAGCACGCCGTAGCGCACCGCGTAGCCTCGCACCGCCGTCGACAGCATGACGCCCGGCCGGTCGTTGTCGCGGAACACCAGCGGCCGCTCGATCGCGCCGGTGGCCAGGATCACCCGGCCGGCGCGCACTTTCCACAGCCGCTGGCGCGGCACGGTCGGCAGGCCGACCCCGAGATGGTCGGTCACCCGCTCGGCGATCGTCAGGTAGTTGTGGTCGTAGTAGCCGTTGACGGTGGCGCGCCGCAGCACCGTCACCTCGGGCATCGATTCCAGCTCGGCCATGACCTCGGCGACCCAGTCGAGCGCCGGGGTGCCGCCGATCGCCACGTCGTCCTCGCCCAGCAGCGAGCCGCCGAACTCGGCCTGCTCGTCGGCCAGGATCACCCGCGCGCCGCTGCGCCCGGCCGCCAGCGCCGCCGCCAGCCCGGCCGGCCCGCCGCCGGCGACCAGCACGTCGCAATGCGCGTGCGTGCGCTCGTAACGGTCGGGGTCGGGCCCCTCGGGCGCGCGGCCGAGGCCGGCGGCGTGACGGATCACCTCCTCGTAGGCGCTCCACAGCGCGGCCGGCCACATGAAGGTCTTGTAGTAGAACCCGGCCGGGAACAGCCGGTGGAACGCCGAGTTCACGGCGCCGACGTCGAAGCGCAGGGACGGCCAGCGGTTCTGGCTGTGCGCGTCGAGGCCGTCGAACAGCTCGATCTGGGTGGCGCGCAGATTCGGCTCGGTGCGGTTGCCGCGGCCAAGCTGGATCAGCGCGTTGGGCTCCTCCGAGCCGAGGCCGAGGATGCCGCGCGGCCGATGGTACTTGAAGCTGCGGCCGACCAGATGGACGTCGTTGGCCAGCAGCGCCGAGGCCAGCGTGTCGCCCGCGAAGCCCTGCAGGCGGCGGCCGTCGAAGCGGAACACCAGCGGCCGGCGCCGGTCGATGCGGCCGCCGTCGGTGAGGCGGTTGGTCTGTGGGCTCATGGCGCGGCCTCCGGGAGAGCGGCCGTCGCGGCTTGGGTCCCGGCTTCGCCGCGCCACCGATGGCGGCCGGGCCCGGGATGACGACAGGGGAGGGGGAGGCCGGTCCGGGGGGGCGCACCCCTCTCTCCGTCACCCCGGGCGAGCGGAGCGAGACCCGGGACCCACCCGCTGCCCCGAACTGCGGGAGCGCGCGCCATCACGGCCGGTCCGCCGCCGGCCGCGTCTCGCCCGGTTTGTAGACCGCCAGGATGGCGTGGCTGTTGGTGTCGCGCACCACGTTGAACCAGCGCCGGCAGCCGGCGGCGTGCATCCAGCGCTCGGCGAACGGGCCCTTCGGGTTGTCGCGGAAGTACAGGTACTCGGCCCACTCGGCGTCGGTCGTCGCCCCGGGGTCGGCCGGGCGGGCGATGTGGGCCTGGTTGCCGTAGGCGAACTCGGCGTCGTCGCGCGGGCCGCACCAGGGGCAGGGGATCAGCAGCATCTCGTCGCCCTCTCAGTGCGCCACGCCGGCGGCGCCATGCTCGTCGATCAGGTAGCCGCCCTGGAACCGCTCGAGGCCGAACGGCGCGGCGATCGCGTTCGGCTTGCCGTGCGCGAGCAGGTCGGCGAACACGTGGCCTGACCCAGGCGTCGCCTTGAAGCCGCCGGTGCCCCAGCCGCAGTTGAAGTACAGCCCCTCGACCGGCGTGCGCGACAGGATCGGCGAGGCGTCCGGGCAGGTGTCGACGATGCCGCCCCAGGTCCGCAGCACCCGCAGCCGCGAAACGATCGGGTACAACTCGCAGGCGGCTGCCAGCTGGTGCTCGATGATGTTCATCGAGCCGCGCTGGGCGTAGGAGTTGTAGCTGTCGGTGCCGGCACCCAGCACGAGTTCGCCCTTGTCGGACTGGCTGACGTACATGTGCACGGCGTTCGACATCACGACGGTGTCGATCACCGGCTTGATCGGCTCCGACACCAGCGCCTGCAGGGGGCGCGCCTGGATCGGCAGCTTGAATCCGGCGAGCGCCGCCAGCACCCCGGAATGCCCGGCGGCGACGCAGCCGACCCGCCGCGAGCGGATGGTGCCGCGGGTGGTCTCCACGCCCTCGACCGCGCCGGCGGCGTCCTTCAGGAAACCGGTGACCTCGCAGTTCTGGATGATGTCGACGCCGAGGTCGTCGGCAGCGCGGGCGTAGCCCCAGGCAACCGCGTCGTGGCGGGCGGTGCCGCCGCGGCGCTGGATGAATCCGCCCATCACCGGCCAGCGGATGCCGGGGTCGGTGTTGATGATCGGCACCAGCTTCTTGACGTCGGAGGTCGACAGCACCTCGGTGTCGATGCCGTTCAGGCGGATCGCCTCGACCCGGCGGCGCATCTCCTTCAGCTCGTGCTCGGAGTGGGCCAGCGTGATGACGCCGCGCTGGCTGAACATCAGGTTGAAGTTCAGCTCCTGGCTGAGGCCCTCCCAGAGCTTGAGGGCGTGCTCGTAGATTGCTGCCGACTCGTCCCAGAGATAGTTGGAGCGGATGATCGTGGTGTTGCGGCCGGTGTTGCCGCCGCCGATCCAGCCCTTCTCCAGCACCGCGATCTTGCGCATGCCGTGGACAGACGCGAGATAGTAGGCAGTCGCCAGTCCGTGTCCGCCGCCGCCGACCACGATGGCCTCATAGGACGGCTTCGGCTCGGGACTGCGCCAGGCCGCCTGCCAGTTCTCGTGGTAGCTGAGCGCGTTGCGCGCCAGCGCGAAGATCGAATAACGCGGCTTGCCCGTAGGGCCGCGCCGACGTCCTGCCTGGGCCATGCGGCCAGCTCCCCGGAACGCGTGTCGATACCGTGGAGCGCACCCTAGCGCCGACGGCGCTCGCCGTTTTCCCGGGGACGACGGAACGGCGTCGGTTTCAGGGCGTGGCCTCGCCGAGCGTCAGCCGGTGACGGTGCGGGGAACCGTCCAGGGGCAGGGGAAACGGTTGGCCGGGATGCGTTGCAGCCGGGCCGGATCAAGCCCATCCCGGCGCAGCATGTCCTCCAGTCCCGGCGGCGCCGACTCGATCGCGGCCTCGGCCACCGACAGCGCGTAGGGTGTCGCGGGATCCTTGCCGGGCCGGACCGCAATGGTGATCACGAAATGGCCGAAGTAGCCGATCTCGCCGGCGTTGAGCGCCACCGGCTCGACGCCGGGCGCCGGCTTGGCGCCGTACAAAAGGCAGGCGCGCTGCCCGGTGCGGGGCTTGTAGCGTTCGAACCCGGCCGTCGAGCCGAAGCTGTGCACGAGGTACCAGCCGGGATCGACGGCGCGCTGGTCGAAGAAAATCTTGTTGTAGTCGTCCATCCAGGCCGTCTGCCGGAAGGCGTTGTCGGTGTAGACGGTGTTCAGGGTGGTGCCGTCGATGCCTCGCGGGGTCAGGACGGCGCTGCGGACCGGGGTGACCGCGGTGCCGCTCTCCGGCCGGAACTCGGTGATGGTGGCCAGCGCCAGCGCCAGCCGCTTGCCGACCTTCTCGGGACTGATGTTGCCGACCGCGGAGGTGTCGACCCGCACTTCCATGGTCGAGGCCAGCACGCTCTTGCCCGCTTGCGGAAAGACCGGCGCGGGCGCCGTCGCGACGCTGTCGAGCGGGCCCGACCGCTCGGCGGCGGTGACGCAGCCGGACAGCGCAAGACAGGCCAGTCCGATGATCAAGAGGCGCATCGCGGGAGTGCTCCGTCGTCGGTTCCCACCCGAGCGTTACCCGATCGCCGCCCGCAAATCCAGCGGAAGCCGACTTTCCCGGGCGCCACGCGGTCCGCGGGCCGGCGCCGCCGCCCGCAATCCGGCGACCCGCCGCTGTTCCCCCGGTTGCCCCCCGCGCCCGTTTCCTCTAGGAGAGGGCGCCCGTCCCGCGCCCCGAAGAAGAGGCATCCAAGCCCGTGTCCGACACGCTGACCGACCTCGGCCGTCGCGCCCTGCTGCCCGCGGGTTTGCGCGATCTCCTGGCGCCGAACGCCGGCAACGAGGCGAGGTTGGTCGAACTGCTGGTGGCGTGCACCGCCGCGCACGGCTACGAGCGCGTCAAGCCGCCGCTCATCGAGTTCGAGAGCAGCCTGCTCGAAGGCCCGGGGGCGGCGTTGTCGTCGCGGGTGTTCCGGCTGATGGATCCGATGTCGCAGCGCATGATGGGGGTGCGCGCCGACATGACGGTGCAGGTCGCCCGTATCGCGTCCACCCGGCTGAAGAACGCGCCCCGTCCACTTCGGCTGTGCTACGCCGGCGAGGTGCTGCACACCGTCGCCGACCAGATGAACCCCGAGCGCGAGAAGCTGCAGGTCGGCGCCGAGCTGATCGGCAGCGCCACCGCCGAGGCCGACGCCGAGATCATCCTGGTCGGGATCGAGGCGCTTCGCGCCGCCGGCGTGAAGGGGCTGTCGCTCGACCTGATGGTGCCGCCGCTGGTGTCGGCGGTGCTGGCTGATCTCGATTTGCCGGCCGTCGATCTCGCCCGGTTGCGTGCCGCCATCGACCGCAAGGACATCGCCGCCGTCGAGGCGCTGGGCGCCGGCGTCGCGCCGGTGCTGACCCGCCTGCTGGCGGCGACCGGCCCGAAAGGCAGCGCGCTCGCCGCGCTGTCGGGCATCGACCTGCCGGAGGAGGCGCGCGCGGCGCTCGAGCGGCTGACCCACGTCGTGGACCTGGTGGCGGCCGCGCAGCCCGACTTGGCGATCACGCTCGACCCGGTCGAGAACCGTGGCTTCGAATACCACACCGGTATCGCCTTCAGCCTGTTCGCCCGCGGTGTGCGCGGCGAGGTCGGGCGCGGCGGCCGCTATCGCCCGAACGGCGATCCGACCGAGACGGCAACCGGCTTCACGCTGTATTTGGAGAAGGTGCTGCAGGCGCTGCCGGCGCCGGCAGCGCGCGCGGCGGTGTTCGTGCCGCACGGCACAGCGCGAGAGGCCGCGGCGGCGCTGCGGTCGGCGGGTCGCGTCACGGTGCAGGGCCTGGAGCCGGTTGACGACGTCGTGGCCGAGGCGCGGCGCCTGCGCTGCGCGTGGGTCTGGCGGAATGGAACAGTTGTCGCCCTCGACGCGTCCAAGGATGCCGGGGCATCGGAGGAAAAGGCATGAGCAACGTCGCCGTGATCGGCGCCCAGTGGGGCGACGAGGGCAAGGGCAAGATCGTCGATTGGCTGTCGGAGCGCGCCGACGTGGTGGTCCGCTTCCAGGGCGGCCACAACGCCGGCCACACCCTGGTCATCGGCGACCAGACCTACAAGCTCAGCCTGCTGCCCTCGGGCGTGGTGCGACCCGGCAAGCTATCGGTCATCGGCAGCGGCGTGGTGGTCGACCCCTGGGCGTTCCTTGACGAGCTCGAACGGGTGCGCGCCCAGGGCGTCAACCTGAAGCCGGGCGACCTGCTGATCGCCGAGACCGCGGTGCTGATCCTGCCGGTGCACCGTCGGCTCGACCAGGCGCGCGAGGCGGCACGCGGCGACGGCAAGATCGGCACCACCGGGCGCGGCATCGGACCGGCCTACGAGGACAAGGTCGGGCGCCGGGCGGTGCGGGTGGCCGATCTCGGTGAGCCGGAAACGCTGAGGGCCAAGGTTGAGTACCTCGCCGAGCACCACAACGCCTACCTGCGCGGTCTCGGCGAGGCGGAGATCGACCCCGCCGAGCTGCTGGCGGCGCTGACCGAGGTCGCGCCGAAGATCCTGCCGTTCGCCGGCCGGGTCTGGGAGCGCCTGGAAGCCGCCCGCGTCGCCAACAAGCGGATCCTGTTCGAAGGCGCCCAGGCGGTCATGCTGGATGTCGACTACGGGACCTATCCCTACGTGACTTCGTCGAACACGGTGGCGGGGCAGGCTGCCACCGGTTCGGGGATGGGGCCGACCAGCATCGGCTACGTGCTCGGCATCACCAAGGCCTACACCACCCGGGTCGGGTCCGGACCGTTCCCGACCGAGCTGACCGACGATACCGGCCGGACGCTCGGCGAGCGCGGGCATGAGTTCGGCACGGTCACCGGCCGTCGTCGGCGCTGCGGATGGTTCGATGCGGTGATGGTTCGACAGGCGATCAAGACCGGCGGCATCAACGGCATCGCCCTGACCAAGCTCGATGTCCTGGACGGCTTCGAGACGCTGCAGGTGTGCACCGGGTACCGTCTCGACGGCGCGGCGCTGGATCACCTGCCGGCCGGCCAGGCGGCGCAGGCCCGCGTCGAGCCGGTTTACGAAACCATGGAGGGCTGGACGGACAGCACGCGCGGCGCGCGGTCCTGGGCCCAACTGCCGGCGAGCGCCATCAAGTACATCCGCCGCATCGAGGAGTTGATCGAGGCACCGGTGGCGCTGCTGTCGACCAGTCCCGAGCGGGACGACACGATCCTGGTGCGCGACCCGTTCACAGCGGGCGTCTGATCCCTGGTCCCGGCCCAACGGGGTCGTCGCCGCGACCAGGGATCGAGTCGGTGCCGTCAGCCCTGCTTGACGGTGGTCTCCAGCTTCTGCAGCGCCTTTTCGGTTTGGTCGGCGCTGCAGCCGCTGCTGTCGGCGACACGGCCGCTGACCACCCGTCGCTTCATCGAACTGGCGAGGATGTCGCGGATGTCGGCGTCGCTCTTGCCGTCGGCCTTCATGCGCTCGTGCATGGTCTTGGCGAGGGCGTCGGTCTCGCACTTGGCGTCGGCCGCGGCGCCAGGCTGGACGGCGAGGACGGAGACGGCAAACGCGGCGGCGGCGAGGCTGGGCAGGTATCGCATGGTCGGCGTCCTTGGCTGGAGAATCGGCCGCCGGGTGACCGGCGGCGCGGTGATTGCTCCGGCGTAGCACGGTTTCCCGGGTCCGGCGCAAGCGCCGATGGAGGTACCCCGATGGCGGCGGCGGACAGGAGCGATTGCCTGCCGGTGGGAACGCGGTGCGAACACCCCTATCCGCATGATAGTGTTGCGGCTCGAGGCCTTCGGGGAGCGTCATGGCGGACCGCGTCGTCATCAAGGAACGGGTCGAGATCGACCCCGACAACCCCGTTCCCGAGTTCGACATGCCGCACACCAAGGCCTTCGCGGCGGTGGCGCGTCGGGAGGAGCACGGCGACCTGATTGCCTATGTCTGCGACCCGCGCATTCCCTTCCGCCACGACGACATCGACTCGGTTCGCGGCATGACCGGAAGCGCGATGATGCGCTTCGTGGAATGGGGCGTTGCCGTGTGGGCGCCGGCGCGTCGGCGGTTGCCGATCCTGGTCTACGAACGCCCCCAGGGCGGGCGGGTGGCCAAGGCGGTCTCCGACGTTCAGGAGCCGATGAACGAAGACCGGATCGTGCGCGGCTTCCTGACGCCCGCCGTCGCGCTGCTGCGTGATCTGTCGACCCGAGGGGTGGCGCACCGGGCGATCCGACCAGACAACCTGTTCTTCGCCGATGCCGCCAAGAAGGTGATGGCCCTCGGCGATTGCCTGACCTGTCCGCCGGGGCTCTACAACCCGGCGTTCTGCGAGACCATCGAGCAGGCGATGGCCGATCCAGCGGCGCGCGGGCGCGGCGGCGTCGCCGACGACCTCTACTCCCTGGGCGTCTGCCTGATTTTCCTGGTGCTCGGGCGCAACCCGATCCACGAGCTTGGCGCCACCGAGATGATCGAGCGCAAGATCAACCTCGGCTCCTACGGCGCGTTGACCGCCGGCGCCCGCATCCAGATGAACATGATGGAACTGCTGCGCGGGCTGTTGTCGGATGATCCCCGGGAGCGGTGGTCGATCCGCGAGGTCGAGCTGTGGATCGGCGGCCGCCGTCTCACCCCCAAGCAGGCCAAGCTGCCATCCAAGGCGGCGCGGTCGATCACCATCGCCGGCCGCGACTACGAGAACGTGCGGTCGGCGGCCGAGGGCTTGGCGCGCAACTGGCTGACCGCCGGTGAGATGCTGCGCGGGCATGATTTCGACAACTGGGTCCGGCGCAGCCTGAACGACGACAAGGTGGTCGAGAACGTCAACAAGGTGCTCGGCAACCACGCGGCCCTGCAAGGCGCCCCGGAGAGCGACACGCCGCGGCTGGTCACCCGGGCGTGCATGGCGCTCGACCCGGCGGCGCCGATCCGCCACAAGGGCTTCTCGGCGCACATCGACGGAGTGGGAGCCGCGCTGGCTCTGGAGTTCGACCGGGACGACGTCCGCCAGAAGGTTTCCGACTTCATCAACGGCCGGTTCGTCGGCCTCTGGATGTCACTGCAGGCCCGCACCCGCTCGGACCTCAACGAGCTGTACGCGATCTACGACAAGCTTCCGATGATCCTGAACCAGACCGGACCGGGCTTCGGAATGGAGCGGGTGCTGTACGCGCTCAACCCGCACATCCACTGCCGCAGCCCGCTGATCGAGCACCTGTACGTGACCCGCATCGAGGAGCTGGTGCCGGCTCTGGAGCGCGCGGCCTCAGCCAAGGATCGCGGCGGCCGGCCAATGGACCGGCACATCGCCGCGTTCTCGGTGGCGCGGTCCCCCGATGTCGACGAGCGGTTCGTTCGGCCGCTCTCCGGCACCGACCAGACCGGTACCGGCCACGTCCTGGCGGCGCTGACCCTGCTGGCCCGCGTGCAGGCCATGACCAAGAGCGGCCCGGCGCCGGCGCTGGCGGCATGGTTCGTCGACCTCATGAAGTCGTCGGTCAACGGCTTCGCCAACCTGAAGCAGCGCAAGGCCATGGAGCAGAGCGTCACGCGCGCCGCCGAGACCGGCCTGCTGATCGAACTGCAGAACATCTACGGCGACACCAAGGCGGTTCAGCGCGACCAGCAGGGCTACGCCCGCGCCATCCAGGAGCATCAGCACTGCGGGGCGCAGATCCAGCAACTCTCGATCGAGATCCAGAACCGCGAGCACATGGCTTCCGAACTCGGCGAGCAGGTTGCGGCGGTGGCTTCGGGCGTGATCGGCAGCATCGGGTCGACCGCAATCATCATCGTTTTCATGCTATGAAGCCTCCTGAAGTTCACGATTTCCGTCGCCGTCAGCAGCCGCGTCCCACGCCATGACGACCCAAACGGCCGGCAGAGCGGCCACGCGCATGATTGTCATCGTCATCATCGGCTGCATCGCCGCTGTGACACTGCCGAGCGTGCTGATCCTGGGCATCGGTATGCTGCCGACCTTGGCGGCGATGATCACCGATCGACGCAAGGAGAAGTACGCCACTCTCTGCGTCGGCTGCATGAACTTCACCGGCGTCATGCCGTTCATGATCCGCCTGTGGACCGAGGATCACTCCTACGATCACGCTTTCACGGTCATCGCCGACCCGTTTACCTGGCTGGTGATGTACGGGGCGGCGGCGCTCGGCTGGGCGATCTACTTCGTGGCGCCCGGCGTCGTCGGCATGTTCATCGGCATGCGCACCGAGCAACGCATCCAGCGGCTGCGGCGCCGTCAGCGCGATCTTGTGGAGGAATGGGGACCCGGGGTGGCGAGCGGCCGGCGCGACGGCGAGGAGAAGGACAAGCGTAACACCGGTTGACCGGCGCGTCGCCGCCCTCAGGAGCCCGCCCTTAGCGGTAATCGTGAACCAGCTTTTCCTCGATCGCCGCGTTCTTGATCGCCTTCTGCAGCTTCTCGAACGCCCGCACCTCGATCTGGCGCACCCGCTCGCGGCTGATGTCATACTCCTGGCTCAGGTCCTCGAGCGTCGTCGGGTTGTCGCGCAACCGACGCTCGGTGAGGATGTGGCGCTCGCGATCGTTCAGCGTCTCCATCGCCGAATTCAGCAGGCGCCGGCGCTTCGACAATTCCTCGTCCTCGGCGTACCGCGACTCCTGGTTCTGGTCCTCGTCGACCAGCCAATCCTGCCATTCGCCCTCGCCATCCTGGCGCAAGGGCGCGTTCAGGGAGTGGTCCGGGCTCTGCAGGCGGCGGTTCATCGAGACGACGTCCGCCTCCGAGACGTCCAATTTCTCGGCGATCGCCGTCACGCGCTCCGGCGACAGGTCGCCGTCCTCGATCGCCTGCATCTGGCCCTTGAGCCGGCGCAGGTTGAAGAACAGCTTCTTCTGCGCCGCCGTGGTCCCCATCTTCACCAGCGACCAGGAGTGCAGGATGTATTCCTGGATCGACGCCCGGATCCACCACATCGCGTAGGTCGCCAAGCGGAAGCCGCGCTCCGGGTCGAAGCGCTTCACGGCCTGCATCATCCCGACGTTGCCTTCGGAGATCAGTTCGGCCAGCGGCAGTCCGTAGCCGCGATAGCCCATGGCGATCTTGGCAACGAGACGAAGGTGGCTGGTGACCAACTTGTGGGCGGAATCGACGTCGCCGTGTTCGCGCCAAGCCTTGGCCAGCACGTACTCCTCACCGGGCTCCAGCATCGGAAACTTGCGGATTTCCTGCAGGTACCGGGAAAGATTGCCCTCGGCGCTGATCGACGGAAGGCTTGCGCGAGAAATCGCCATGTCCTTGGCTCCCTGTCTGTCCCCGAGCGTTTATCGCCTGCCAATGCGGCATAAATAGGACCGCAGAGGTCTGCTTTAAAGCCCGGACGCGTTACCCCACGCAATCGAGATCGGCCACCAATGCCGCCATATCCGGTGGCAGCGGGCTCTCGAACCGCAGGGGTTCGCCTGTTGTCGGATGGCTGAACCCCAGCACCGCGGCGTGCAGAGCCTGGCGCGAAAATTCAACCAGCCGTTGGCGTACCGCGTCCGGGAGGCCGCCGACCCGACCGATCCGACCGCGTCCATAAACCGGGTCGCCCACGAGATGGTTCCCGATATGGGTCAGGTGGACCCGGATCTGGTGGGTTCGCCCGGTCTCGAGCCGGCATTCCAGCAGCGCCGCGGCGGCCCCGAAGCGTTGGATGGTGCGGTAGTGGGTGACTGCCGCCTTGCCGGAGCCATCGGGCCGGACGGCCATGCGGATCCGGTCCTTGGGATGGCGGCCGATGGCACCCTCGATGCGCCCGGCGGGCGGTACCGGCGCCCCCCAGCACACCGCCCGGTAGGCGCGCTCGATGGTGTGGTCGGCGAACAGCCGCGCCAGGGCGTGGTGGGCGGCGTCGGTCTTGGCCACCACCAGCAGGCCGCTGGTGTCCTTGTCGATCCGGTGCACGATGCCGGGCCGCCGGACGCCGCCGATTCCGGACAGGCTCTCGCCGCAATGCGCGATCAGGGCGTTCACCAGCGTGTCCCGTGGGGCCCCGGGGGCAGGATGGACCGTCATCCCGGCAGGCTTGTCGATCACGATCAAGGCGGCGTCCTCGTACACCACCGTCAGCGGCAGGTCCTGGGCCTCGGGTTCCGCCGGCGCTGCTGGAGGCACCAGGATGCGGTAGCGCGCGCCCGGTTTGACCGGGTCGGAGGGGTCGGCTAAGGTCGCGCCATCAACCGCGATACGACCGTCCAAGATAAGCGATTTCAGGCGATTACGGGATAGCGGGGGAGTCTGTCCGCGGCTCTCCAGGCAGCGGGCGAGCCAACGGTCGACCCGGTCGCCCGGATGCTCCGCCAGAGCCTCCGGCGACGCCTCGACTACGATCGCTTCGGACGGATCGGCGAAGGCCGGGACTGGGCGCAAAGGGTCGGAATCCATGGCCGGCACCATAGGGCAAGGCGAAACACCCGAGAAGCGGCCGGTGGTGCCGTATCTGGGGGCGGTCAAGGTGGCCGCCGTGGTGATGGCGGTCATGATCGTGGTCGGCGTCGCCGTGCTGGGGGTGACGCTCGCCAAGCGCCTGGGAGGGGCTGCGCCGGATCCGGCGGTTGCCATCGGACCGACCGACGGGCTCGATGTGGTCGGTGTCGCGCCGCCGACGGCGTTCGGAGAGGTTTCGCTCCGTTTGCCGCCTCGGGCCCGCGTCATGGACATGGCGATGGACCAGCGGCGCCTGGTGCTGCACCTGCAGCTTGCCGGCCGCGACAAGGCACTGATGGTCGTCGATCTCGAGAACGGGCGCACGCTCGGTCTGATCAGGCTGGAGCCCGATCCGCTGGAGCCGTAACCCGAGGACCTCGCCCCGCGCCTTCACCTCGGCCCCGAGCGCCGCTATCGTCCCTGTTTCACTACCCTCTCCGGATAGCCGCCATGCCCCACAGCCCGACCAGCGCCTTCCCCGCACCGCCCGGTGACGCCCCGCGCGCCACCGCCCGCAGGCCCGGCCGATGAGCGGCGTCGAGAAGGCCTGGGAGCCGGAGGCGCCCGGCGCGCTCGACGGCGTCCGAGTGCTTGACCTGTCGCGCCTGGTGGCCGGCAACGCGGTGACCCATGTGCTGGCGGATCATGGCGCCGAGGTGATCAAGATCGAGAAGCCCGGCGTTGGCGACGACCTGCGGAACTGGAAGACCGAGGGTGTGTCCACGCACTGGAAGGTCTACTGCCGCAACAAGAAGAGCGTGACGCTGGACTTCCGGCACCCAAGGGCGATCGAGTTGATGCTCGACCTCGTGGCGACGTCGCGGGTCCTGGTCGAGAACTTCAAGCCCGGCACGCTCGAGGCCATGGGCCTCGGCCCCGACATCCTGCACGCCCGCAACCCGGACCTGATCGTGGTGCGGATCTCCGGCTGGGGGCAGGACGGCATGTGGGCGCGCAAGCCGGGATTCGGCAGCCTGGTCGAGGCGATGAGCGGGTTCGCGGCGATGAACGGCTTCGGCGACCGGGCACCGGTGCTGCCGCCGCTGGCGCTCGCCGACATGATCGCCGGGCTGTACGGCGCATTCTCGGTCATGGTGGCGATCCGCGAGATCGAGCTGAAGGGCGGGCGCGGCCAGGTGATCGATCTGCCGTTGTTCGACCCGATTCACTCGGTGCTCGGCCCGATCGTCGCCAACTACGACCTGACCGGCAAGGTCCCGGAGCGGCTTGGATCGCTGTCCAACCAGACCGCGCCGCGCAACGTCTACCGGTGCCGTGACGGCAAGTACGTCGCCCTCAGCGGCTCGATGCAGGCGATGGCGGAGCGGCTGTTCCGCACCATCGGCCGGCCCGAGCTGATCGATGATCCGCGCTTCCGGACCAACACCGACCGGGTCCGCAACAACCACGAGCTCGACCCGATCGTGGCGGACTATATGGCCGAGCGGACCCAGGAGGAGTGCCTGGCGATCTTCGAGAAGGCGGGGGTGACCGTGGGCGCGGTGGCCGACGTTGCCCAACTCGCCGAGCATCCTTACGCTCTCGACCGCGAGGTCATCGTCTCGCTGCCGGACGCCGAGACCGGCCGGCTGGCGATGCACAACGTGATCCCCCGTTTGTCGGCGACCCCGGGACGGCTGCGCCGGCCGGCGCCGGAACTGGGCGAGCACAACGCCGAGATCTGGGGCGGCCTGGGCCATGACCCGGCCGCCCTGACCAACCAGGGAGCGGTATGATGGCCGAAGCGAGCAACCCACCGCTCTGGCGGTCGCTGCTGTATGTTCCGGCGACCGCCGAGCGGTTCGTCGCCAAGGCCGCGGAGCGGGGCGCCGACGGCATTGTCCTCGATCTCGAGGACTCGATCCCGCCGGGATCCAAGGCGGCGGCGCGGGCGGCGCTGGCTGCCGCCGTCCCGATCGTCGGCGCCGGCGGCGGCGAGGTGCTGGTGCGGATCAACCGGCCCTGGCGCCTGGCCCTGCCGGACCTCGAGGCGGCGGTGACCGCCGGGGTCACCGGCCTCTGCCTGCCGAAGGTCGATTCCCGCCACCACCTCGTGGAGATTGACCAGGTGGTCGGCGAACTGGAGGCCGAGCGCGGGCTGCCGGTGGGGCGCATCCGGTTCTGCGTGCTGGTCGAGACCGCCCAGGGCGTGGCCGAGGCGCGGTCGATCGCCGCCGGGCCTCGGGTCGCCGGGATCACCGTCGGCGGCGAGGATCTGGCCGCCGACCTTGCCCTGCCGGAACCCGACCCGGAGATGCTGGCACCCTACGAGGCGGCGGTGCGTCTGGCGGCGCGCGAGGCGGGGGTAATGCCGATGGGCTACCCCGGCTCGATCGCCGAGTTCAGCGACCTGGACCTGTTCCGGCGCTGCGCGGAAGCCGGTCGGCGCGCCGGGTCGGAGGGCGGCATGGCGATCCACCCGGCCCAGGTTCCCGTGCTGAACGCCGCCTTCGCCCCGGGCGCCGGCGAGATCGCGCACGCCGAGGGCCTGCTGGCCGCCTTCGAGGCGGCGCTGGCTCAAGGCAAGGGTGCGGTGGCCTACCAAGGTAAAATGATCGACAAGCCGATCGTTGATCGCGCCCGGCGGGTCCTGGCGGCCCGCGACCGGATCGCCGCCCGAAGCGGCGCGCGGAGCACTGGCTGAGGCCTTGGTTGCCGCTGTTGTCCGTGATGTCCTACCCTTTCTCCGGGCAGCCCGAGTCGGGCGGCCTCTGGAGCGGGGACAGCGCATGCGGCGGGTCAGGCGAATCGAGGGACGGCAGTCGCTGTACGAGGGCATCGTGGCGGCGCTTCGGGTCGTCGCCAGCCCCGGCGAACTGTGGGCGACGTTCCGCGACTATGTCGGCGTCGGCCGGCGGCGGCGCCTGGAGCCGGTGACCGACGCCGACAGCCTCGCGAGGTTCCTGCAGACCCGGTCCAGTTTCGTCGCGCAGACCTCGCTGTACGGCTACGTGCGGACCCGCGCCGGCATGCGCTACCCTGAACTGTTCCACGACGACGGCTTCGTCGGCTCCATCAACATCGCGAAATGGCAGATCTGGCTGGCGTGCCTGTCCGATGTCTCGGTCTACGCCGGCGGGATGCTGGCGCGGGAGGCGCCCAATTCGGCGGAGGACGTCCGCCCGCTGATGGTCGCCGTGGTGTGCGGGATCCTGGCCGAGACTGGAACGCCGCCGGATGCCGGGTCGGACTTCGCGAGTTCCTCGCGCGAGGTGCTGGAGCGTCTCTCGGCCTGCGACTGGGCCGCGGTAACCGACGACGCCGGGGCCTTTTCCGAAAGCCCGCCAGCCCTGGTGCGCTGGGCCCCGATCGTCGATGAGCTCAAGCAATTCGACGAGCCGATCGTGCTGAATTCGGTGCGGTTCCGCTGGCAGGAGGTGCGGCGCGACTTCCGCCAGGCTCTCGACGCCGGATCGGTCATGGAGGGCGTGCCCGGTTCGCCGCCAGCCGGGAAGCTTGCCGGCGCCGAGCGGTTCGCGACTCCGTTCAGTCCGTGAAGACCCGCACCAGCGCCGCCAGACCCTGCGCGATCTCGCCCTCAAGCGGGAACGAGAGCATTCCCATCACCGAGTACCCGAGCAGCCACGGCATCAGGTAGAAGCGCGTGAGGTAGAAGAACCACGCGACGTAGAGCGGGATCAGCGGTGGCACCAGGAACCCGGGCGTGATCGGCGCGAACAGCCGGATCAGCGGGTCGGTGGCCATCACAAAGAAGCGCATGAAGAAGAACTGGCTGTTGACCGGCAGGAACAGGCTCATGCCGAACCGGCCGATCAGCGTCCACATGATCATGCCGAGGACGTAGTCGAGCACCAGGGCCCACAGCGGGACAAATTCCATCGTCGGGCAACTCCGGGCGTGGGTTGTGCCGAGGGCGATCCACCGAAAAGAAAGGGCCGGGGAGAGATGGTCTCTCCCCGGCCCCCGTTGGTCGGATCGGTCAGTGCGTCGAGCCGAGGATGGTCTGGCCCGACGGGATCCGGACTTCGTCGACCATGGCCTGGGTCTCCGCGTCCGGTGCTTCGGTCATCAAGGTCACCACCACCATGGCAATCAGGCTGGCCGACGCTCCGACGATGCCGAAGCGCAGGTCGTCCAGCCCGATCCACGGCGTCATGCCGGCGAACTTGACCATGTAGAGGTACCAGGAACCGGCACCCAGGCCGACCGCCATGCCGGCGATCGCCCCTTGCCGGTTGGCGCGCTTCCACCACACGCCGAGCACCAGCGGGAAGAACAGCCCGGACATCGCGAAGCAGAAGGCCCAGGCAACCGCCCCGAGAATGCCGGTCAGCTGCATGCTTGCCACCAGCGCGCCGGCCGCACCGATCCCAAACAGCAGGATGCGGGCGACGAGCAGCCGTTTCCGGGTTTCCGCCTTCGGGTCGATGATCTTGTAGTAGAGATCATGCGACAGCGCGTTGGCGATCGCCAGGAGCAGGCCGTCGGCGGTCGACATCGCCGCCGCCATGCCGCCTGCGGCGACCAGGCCGGACACGACATACGGAAGTCCCGCGATCTCCGGGGTCGCCAGCACGACGATGTCGGCGCGCATGAAGAACTCGTTGATCTGCAGGATGCCGTCCGCGTTGGCGTCGGTGACCCTGAGCATGCCGACGGCGGCCCATTTCTGGATCCACTCGAGGGCGTTCACGTCGGCGATCGACTTGCCGATGATGCTCGTGGCCAGGTTCGGATCGAGAACCTGAAGCTTGGTCAGGGTCGCGAGCGCCGGCGCCGTGAAGTACAGCAGGGTGATGAAGAACAGCGACCAGGCCACCGAGCTGCGCGCCGCCCGGACGGACGGCGTGGTGAAGTACCGCATCAGGATGTGCGGCAGCGAGGCGGTGCCGAGCATCATGCACGCCACCAGGGTCACGAATTTCCACGCCGCCATGGTCGAGTCACCAGGGGTGGCGTGCAGGGTGGTCAGTGCGCTCATGCCCGGAACGGGCTGGGCGGGCTTCAGGGTACCGACGCCGAGCAACGGCTCGAGTTCCTGGATTCGCGCGACGGCGTCGCCGTACACGAACTGCGGGAACCAGCCGAAGTCCTGCTTGATGGACATCCAGAACACCGGCACGAGGTAGGCGATGATCAGCACGATGTACTGCGCCACCTGGGTCCAGGTGACCGCCCGCATGCCGCCCAGCATCGAGCACAGCAGGATGCCGAGGAGACCGAACCAGACGCCGACGGCGTAGGGTATTTGCAGCACGCGCGAGGCGATGGTGCCGGTCGCGTCGATCTGCGCCGTCACGTAGGTGAACGAGGCGATGACCAGCACCAGCACGGCCAGCAGCCGCGAGGTGTTGCCGCCGTAACGCGTTCCGATGAAATCCGGCACGGTGTAGCAGCCGAACTTGCGCAGGTAGGGCGCCATCAGCACCGCCACCAGCACGTAGCCGCCGGTCCAGCCGACGACGAACGCGAGGTAGGGGTGCCCGGCCATGTAGATGCCGCCGGCCATCGCGACGAACGAAGCCCCGGACATCCAGTCCGCGGCCGTCGCCATGCCGTTGAACACCGGCGGAACCTCTCGGCCGGCGACGTAGTAGGCGTCGACCTGCATCGTGCGCGACAGCCACCCGATCAGCGCGTAGATCACGATGGTGAAGGCGACGAACAGAATGCCGATCGTGTCGGCGCCCAGGCCGGCCTGCTCAAGCGCGGCCATGAGGGCGACGAACACCAGGAACCCGCCGGTATACAGGATGTATATCTTCGGGAGGTTGTCGACGAACCTCCCCTGGAGGCTAAACCAGCTCATGATGTCATTCCCCCTAATCGTCCTCAGCCACGCCGCATTCGCGATCGATCCCGTCCTGTTGCTTTACGAAGATGAACAACTGGATGACGAAGGCGAACAGTGACCCTTGGGCCGCCATGTAGTAGCCGACCGGGAAGTCCATGAAGCGGAACTGGTTAAGGTCGGTGGCGAACCAGTGGACGAGGTAGGCGAAAAAAAACCAGATGATCATGTGAATGATCATGAGATTTTTGGTTTTACTCCAATGCATTGTTCGGTTGTCCGAAGAGTGATCGGTCAACGTCATTCCTCCCCTTTGAGTTTGGGCCATTCTATTCTAATTTTATTCAATTCTTTTTGTGCTGCGCCCCCTGAATGGGTGGCCCATCCACCCACAGTACTAATACGTTAGCTTGATTCTTCGGCATTGGAAAGCATAGCAAAAGGTGTCTATTACCTCCCCTGAAAGGGCAGACCGCTCCCTCCTTCTGTGTCGCGGAACGCCGCCATCGGGCTTCCATACCAAACGCTGGTGCGATCACTTGGCACGGGGCGTCGAGACTTGGGGACATGGCCGCCGGGCGAGGTGGGCGAACCGCACCGCCTCTCCTGAGGTCAGGACTTGCGGGCATCACCCGCGAGCGCGCTCGCGAGCGCGCTCGACGAGTCCTCGAACATCAGGTCTCGAAGCAGGGAGTGAACATGGCGAAGGTGCCCGAGCGCCGCCTTTAGCTCCGACCGCTGGCGGCGGGACAACTCGGAGAGGGCGACGAAGGTCGTCGGCCGGGCGCCCGAGGCGATGTCCTGGCTTTGCTGGGCGAGTATCAGGGCCAGGCAGGTGCCGTGGGCGTCGAGCATCGCCGACAAGTCGGCCTCGCTGCCGATGCCGCGGTCGATCAGCCCCGAGATCCGGGCGCGCGTCGAGCGTTCCCGGATGCCGTGCCGGATCGACAGCAGCCGCGCCGCCGAGGCGACCGGGAACAGCGCGTGCAGCTTCAGATCCAGCCGGCCGTCCCGGGCCTTGAAGCCGCCGAACATCGTCAGCGCGCTCGGGATCGACGCCAATCGTTCCCCCAGCAGTTTGGCGAAGGTCGGGTTGGCCCGTCCGAGATCATAGGCGTAGTCGAAAGGCGTGTGGCCGATCGACGGTGTGCCGTGGACCGGCATTGCGTCGAAGAAGATGTCGACGTTGAGAAGGTTCTCCGGTCGCGGATTGCGGATCCACCCCTCGATCCGGCCGCGCCATGATTCCACCGATCCCCGCCAATTGGGACGGCTGGCCATGACGCCGCCGCTGCAATAGGGGATCCCGGCGGTGTCCAGGGTGGCCGTCATGCGTCCGGCCATATCGGCGAACCAGCGGTCCTCGATCCCGTCCGGCCCACCGGTCTCGAAGACGATCGCGTTGTCCTGGTCCGGGACCAGGAGACTCTCTCCCCGTCCACCGGACCCGAGCACCAGCACCGCGAACCGGCACGGCGGCGGGCCCAGGCCCTCGGCCTCCATGGCGGCCGTCGCCAGCACCGCGGCCCGCCGGGTCATCGAGCGTATCTCCTCGCTGACGATCTGGCTGACGATGCCGGCGTCGAGATCTTCCGCGACCAGCGAGCGGACCACCGCCGGCAGCGTCGACCAGGCGAGGGCCAGGTCTTCGGCGGTCGGCGCCGCCTCGATCGAGTCGGCGAGGGTGATGGCCGGACCGGCGCGCAGCTTGAGGAGATCGCGCGCCGAAACCACACCCACCAGCGTTCCGGCCTCGGAGCGCACCCCGAGATGGCGGGTCCCGATCCGGCTCATCCGCCCGACGGCGCGGTACAGGAAGGCGTGCTCGCGGATGGTGTGCACAGGGGCCGACCCGACCGACCCGCAGGGCTCGGCGAGGGCGACCGCGCCCTGCGCCGCGATCCGGCGCATGGCGTCGCGTTCGGTGACGATGGCGTATGCCGAGACATCGAGGCCGACGGTGGCCCCCGGAGCCACGAACACCGACGAGATCGACCGATCCACCATCACCGCCATCGCGTCCCGGAGGGTGGTTTCGGGGGCCACCACGGCGACCGGATGTGCCATGATGTCGCCTACCCTATGGCGGTAGGCGTGGGTATCGACGCTGCCGAGCGGCGTGTCGCGCGACTCCGCCGCCGGCTGCTCCCACCCGGCGCCGCGGTGCCGATCCATCTCGACGCCGAGGCTGGAGCAGGCGCGCTCGGCCTCGGCCAGCGTCCGGATTCCCTTGGCCTGCAGAAGCGGTACCAGCGCCACGAAGATCCGGGCGGCGGTCTCGGCGTCGCCGAGGGCACGGTGGCGATCCCGTGATTCCAGCCCCATCCAGCTAGCCAGTGCTTCCAGGGAATGGCTGGCGAGCGATGGCGCTACAACCAGCGACAGCAGGCGCACACACAGCGCCCGGGGTCTGGTCCAGGGCAGGTTCCGACGCCGCGCCTCGGCGGCGAGGACTGCAAGATCATAGCCGGTCGAGTGCCCGATCATGACACGGCCTCTCAGGAGGCTGATCAGGTCTCCCCAGGCTTGGGCCAGCGGTCCTGCACCGCGAACCATTGCGTCGGTGATCCCGTGGATGTCGGTGGACCGTGGCGGGATCGGGGATTCGGGGTCGACCAGCCGGGCATAGGCCCGCTCCGACTGCACGGTGGCTCTCGACACCGGAATGGCGCCGATCTCGATGATCAGCGCCTGCGACGGATCGAGACCGGTGGTCTCGAGATCCAGCGCCACCGCGTCGATGGCGAACAACGGCATCGCACCGGTCGTGGGCATCCGGATCACCCCGTGGCTTGCACCGCGGCGAGCCGGCGCCGCCGTGACCGAAGTGTGAAGTCTAGCGGGAACGTGAGACTTGATCCCGGTCAATTCGTCGATTCCAGGCTGCGGAGAGCGGCGGGTCTCGTGGACCGCGACCGACGAACATTGCGGTCTGGCCCCGGGCTGCGCTAGAACCCGCCGGTCCCCACAACCGACGGCGAGCCGCCCGATGGCCTCCTATCAGTACATCTACGTGATGAACGGTCTTGCAAAGACCTATCCCGGGGGGCGGGAGGTGCTGAAGGACATCCGGCTGTCCTTCATGCCGGGCGCGAAGATTGGCGTTCTCGGCGTCAACGGCGCCGGCAAGTCGACGGTGCTCAGGATCATGGCCGGCGTCGACAAGCAGTACACCGGCGAGGCCTGGGTGGCCGAGGGGGCGACCGTCGGCTATTTGTCGCAGGAGCCCGATCTCGATCCGACAAAGACCGTCCAGGGTAACGTGATCGAGGGGCTGGGCCCGATCAAGGCGTTGATGGACCGCTTCAACGAGGTCAGCGCGCGGTTCGGCGAGGATCTCACCGACGACGAGATGAACGACCTGCTGGCCGAGCAGGGCGAACTCCAGGAGAAGATCGACGCGGCCGACGGCTGGGACATCGACCGCAAGGTCGAGATCGCCATGGACGCGCTGCGGTGCCCGCCCGGTGACGCCGACGTCACCATGCTTTCCGGTGGCGAGCGCCGGCGGGTCGCCCTTGCCAAGCTGCTGCTGTCGCAGCCCGACCTTCTTCTGCTCGACGAGCCGACCAACCATCTGGACGCCGATTCCGTCGCCTGGCTGCAGCGCACGCTCGCCGACTACGCCGGTACCGTCGTCACCGTCACCCACGACCGCTATTTCCTCGACGAGGTCGCGGGGTGGATCCTGGAGATCGACCGTGGCCGCGGCATTCCCTACGAAGGCAACTATTCCGGCTGGCTGGTTCAGAAGCAGAAGCGTCTCGAGCAGGAGGGCCGCACCGAGGCCGCCCGCATGCGCGCGCTGAACCAGGAACTGGAGTGGATCCAGCAGAGCCCGAGGGCCCGCCAGGCCAAGTCCAAGGCCCGCATCAACGCCTACGAGGATCTGCTCGCCCGCAACCAGGAAAAGGCGTCCGATACCGCCCAGATCGTCATTCCGTCCGGGCCGCGGCTGGGCGACGTGGTGATCGAGGCTGAGCACCTGTCCAAGGCATTCGGCGACCGGCTGCTGATCGACGACCTGTCGTTCAAGTTGCCGCCGGGGGGCATCGTCGGGGTGATCGGGCCGAACGGCGCCGGCAAGACCACGCTGTTCCGGATGATCACCGGCCAGGAGCAGCCGGACGGCGGGGCCTTCCGGATCGGTGACACCGTGAAGCTCGGCTACGTCGACCAGAGCCGCGACAGCCTGCGCGCCGACAAGACCGTGTTCGAGGAGATCTCCGACGGGCAGGACGAGATCGATCTCGGTCGCCGCAAGATGGCGAGCCGCGCATATGTCGGGTTGTTCAACTTCAAGGGCAGCGACCAGCAGAAGAAGGTCGGCCAGCTCTCCGGCGGTGAGCGCAACCGCGTGCACCTCGCCAAGATGTTGAAGTCGGGGGCCAACCTGCTGATGCTCGACGAGCCGACCAACGACCTCGACGTCGATACCCTGCGGGCGCTCGAGGAGGGGTTGCTGGAGTTCGCCGGATGCGCCGTGGTGATCAGCCACGATCGCTGGTTCCTGGACCGGGTCGCCACCCACATCCTGTCGTTCGAGGGCGACAGCCACGTCGAGTGGTTCGAGGGCAACTACGAGGCCTACGAGGCCGATCGCAAGCGCCGGCTGGGTGACGAAGCGGCTCAGCCGCACCGCATCAAGTACAAGCCGATCCGCCGCAGCTGAAAATCAGACCGGGCCGACACGCCAGCGTGTCGGCCCGGCAATATCTCTGCAGCAAGTTCCGGAGCGCGTCGTCCGAAGGCGCGGATCGATCCGCGCTCGCGCCTGGTCTCAGGAATTCGAGGACTTGAGGCGGGCCATGCGGTCGTTCAGGGCCTTGATCAGCGCTCTAACCTCGCCGCCGCCGCTCTGGATGACCGAGGCGTACTCCTGGCGCTGGGTGACGCTCATGCTCACCCCTTCGATCACCACGTCAGCCACCTTGAAGGCATCGCCCTGGCGAATCAGCCGCCACTCGACGCGCACCTCCGGGCCACCCTTGGGGTCCACGAGCCGGCTGTTGACCAGAATGAACTGACCGTCCTCCCGGCTGCCGTCGACCACCAGGTTCTGGCCGGAGTACTCGTCGAACCTTGCGGTGTAGGTGTAGACGATGCTCTCGTTGAAGGCCTTCAGATAGGCCTCGCGATCCTCCGGTGTCGCCTGGCGCCAGTAGCGGCCGAGCAGGAACCGACCGATTCCCTCCATGTCAAAGGTCTCGGACAGGAGCCGATCAAACTGCTCGCGCTTCTCGGTCATGCTGCTGGCGTTGTCGGTCACCAGAGCGAGGGCCCGGTCGGCGAGCTTCCCGATGAACCCTTCGGGCGTGGATGCCTCGGCCCGCGCCATGACCGGCGCTGCCACCAGGATCACAATAAGCGCGAACGCGCGCATGAACATCATGACTGCTTCCCGATCGAAATGGTCATTCTCAACTCGACGGCGTCGACGACCGCCGGCGCTCCGCAGGCTGTCCGCCCGGGACATACTGGTCGAACTCGCCGGACGACCCGGTCCCGCCGGCGCCCGCCGGGGGGGTACCGTTCTCGATCAGCGCCTCGCGGCGCTGCTTGTAGATGGTTCGGACCCGGGCGTAGTAATCCACCGAGGTCTCCTTCAACTCATTGATCGCGTCGAAATTCCGTGCCCGAAAATCGACAGCGCCGACGATCCGGCGCCCCATCTGGAAAGTGTCGACATCGTCGTCGGAGTCCAGCGGATCGCCGCCCTTGGCGTAGTTGATTGGATCCAGGAACTGATCGACCACCCGTCCGACCACGTCGCGGCCGTTGCTGGGACCGAGCAGCGGCAGGACAATGTAAGGCCCGTCGCCGATCCCGTAAGTCGCGAGCGTCTGACCGAAATCTTCCTCGCGGTATTCCAGGCCGAGGCCACTTGCGTTGTCGATGAAACCGAAGAAAGGCGCGTTGGCGACGAAGCGCGAGACGGTGTTCTCGGCCGCCTTCCACTCGCCCTGGAACAGGTCGTTGGCGAGGATGACCGGGCTTTGCAGCCATGCCAGGAAGTTGCGGACCATGTCGCGCACCGGGTCCGGAACCGTCCCGCGGTAGACATAGGCGGTCGGCTGCAGGATGAAGGTGTCGAGGGTCTCGTTCACGGCGAAAACGAGCCGGTTGGCCGGCTCGATCGGATCGTAAACCTCGCCCCTCTCCAATTCGCCCTGGCTGGCGCAACCGGCGAGGAGCCCCGTAGCGAGTACCGCGGCCAAAATCGAGCGACGCATTCCAAAATGCCTCATGTTCCGCTTGAGCGACCGTCCTGGTTCACCGGGCTCTCGATGCAACCTGAAGGCACACGTCTCCGAGTGCCTTCGACCCCGAGAGCTTAGGAATGGGGTACCACAGAGCCATCACTGGCGCCAGATGGCGGCCTGTACAGGGCCCGCGCTTCGGACCGCGTGTTGCAAAAATATCGCGCTCTGCCGCGCGATCGGGCAGGGGGTCAGCGCACCCGCTGGGCCATCGCGTGGGCCTTGCGCTGCCACTCAACAGCCCCGACCGCTCGGTACAGGCGGCCAGCCTGAATCAGCAGCGCGGTCGCGGTGGCGTTGTCTTCGTTCACCGCCAGAAGTCCGATCAGCAGTGCCGCGTCAGCCTCCGAAAGCCGATCGCCGACGCTCTGGAACAGGATGCGGGCTTCCGCATAGGCCTGCTGTGCCTGCGGCAGCCGCCCGAGCGAGGATTCGAGGTCGCCGGTCGCGCGCAGCGCCGAGGCTTCGCCGTGGGCGTCCTTGAGCGTCTGGTACATCGACCGGACCTGAGCGTAGTTCACCCGGGCGCGGTCGTGGTTCTCCATCAGCATGTCGACCTGGCCTAGGTCCATCAGCGCCTGCGCGGCGTCGCGGGCACCGCCGGCGTTCTGATAGTGACCATAAGCCTCCTTGAGGATCTCGCGGGCGCTGCGCTGCTGGCCGCGGGCGATGTCGAGGTGGCCGCGGCCCTTCTGGGCGTCTGCGGTGATGAGCAGGTCTTCCGAGGACTTGGCCTGGGCGACAACCCGGTCGAACATGATCCGGGCTTCCTCGTTGTTGCCGGCGATGCGTTCCATTTCGCCGATCCCGATCATCAGCCGGGCCTCGTTGTCCTTGTCGCCGGATTCGATGAACAGGTTGCGGGCGGTCGCACCGTTGGCGCGGCCCCACTCGAATCGGATCCGGCAGCGCCGCACGTCGCCGCGGCCGGCGATCAGGGCGCTGGCGCCCACCCGCCGTCCGGCCTGCTTGAAGCGCTGAGCTCCCTCCAGGGCCATCTCGCGGGCCTCTGTCGGGCGCTGCATCTTGCGGTAGCCGTCCGACATCACCAGTCGGACCAGAGCCTCGCCGACGTAGTCGCCGGTGCGGCGGTAGAGGGTCAGGGCGCGTTCGAACCGGTTCTGGGCCTCGGCGGGGTTTCGCTCGAGGCGGTACAACTCGCCGCGACCGTACAGCGCGTGTGCCTCGCCGATCCGGTCGCCGACCTGGGTCAGCATGAAGCGCGCCTGGTCGAAGCAGCCGGCGGCCTCGTCATTCTTGCTCAGGCGCACGCACGCCTCGGCCAGGCCGAGAAACGCGCAGCCCTCGCCGAATCTGTCGTTCTCGCGGGCGAACAGCTCGCGGGCTTCCTCGAACGTCTGGCGGGCCGGCTCGTAGGCCCGGCGCAGCAGCGCCAAGTGCCCCTGCGCCGTCACGGAGCGGGCTGCACCCCGCGCGTCCTTGGCCGATCTGAAGCGCGTCAACGCCTCCTCGTAGAGCCGACCGGCATCGTCGAACTCGCCAGTTTCGGCGGCGAGTTCGCCCTGGCTGAGCTTCACCGTCGCCTCCAGCACTTCCTGCTTCGCCTCCCGCGACAGCGATGCCGCCTCGCTGAAGTTCTTGCGGGCGTCGTTCGGCAGGCCGCAGATGCGGAAACCCTCGCCCTGCGCCCACAGACGTCCGGCGGTGGCGGCTGGCCCGGTGGACAGCATCCCGCCTGACCGCATGGCCTGCACGCCGCCGCTGCGGTTGATGCCGCGGGTAATCCACCAGTCCAGTGTTAGCGCGGACAGGCCCACGAAGGTGACCACGCCGGCCAGCATGTCCTGATAGTTGCCAGGCTTCTCGGCGGAGAACACGTAGGAGGCGCCCACTGCGAGCGCCGTGAACAGGACGATCAGCAGCCGTCGCCGCCAGGTTCCGAGCCGGCCCCGCCGCCGCGCACTCTGGATCGCCTTCACCGAGCCTGCCCCAATTCGGATTGTGAGCGCTGCCGTTCATCGGCCGCACGGCCCTTCGATAGGCAGTTCATTATCCCCGATTTCGCCGATTGCTCCAACCCTACCCACTGGCGCGCTAGATGCCGGCACGCCGATAGAGCGGCTTGAGGAGCGCCGGCAGCAGGTAGATCGGGAACTGCAGCATCGCCAGGAACAGGAACCCATCGGGCTCGAATGCTGCCGGTGCTGCGCCCAGCACCAGCGCCATGTTGCGGTTGCCGGCGACCAACGCCAGCGTGGCGGCGTTGCGCGCGCCGGTCGGCCGGAACACCGCCCAGCCGATCGCCTGCATGCCCAGGCTGACGGCGAACACCAGCGCCAGCAGCCCGGCGACCCGCCATGGGTCGGTGAGCGCGGTGCGGGTGACGCCGTCCATCACCGCGACCGCGAACAGCAGCATGATCAGCAGGAACGCCCCGTCGATCGCCGGGGCGTGCCGCTGCAGCCTAGCCGCGCCGACCACCCGCCGGATCGCGGCCGCTGCCAGTCCGGCTCCGGCCAGCAGGAGCGCCAGTCGCAGCGCCAGACCGGTCGGGCTGATGTCGAGCTCCAGTCCGATCAGGGCGAACACGATCGGGGGCAACGTCACGGGAACCAGGAGGCCGGCGACCGTCGTGACCATCAGCGCGAGCGCCCCGTCCAGACCCAGGAGAACGGCGATAGCCGGAACCGAGATCAGCGGCGGCGAGGCGGTCCACACCACCAGCGCGGTGGCGATGCCATGATCGAGGTCCAGGGCCTCGGCGGCGGCAAAGCCGAGCAGCGGCGAGACCAGCAGCACGAGCGCGACCGCCGGCAGGATGCGCAGCGGCGATCCGGCGGCCCGGCGGATCGCGGCGGGCTCCAGGCGCAGCAGCGACATCGTCAGCATAACCACGATGGCCGGGACCAGCAGCGGCTTGGCCAGGGCCGCCAGTTCCGGGACCGCCAGCCCGAGGAACACCCCGGCGGCCATGGTGCCGGTGGCGTGTTTGCCGAGCCAGGTCAGGATCGCCATCATGGGGAAGGCTCCGCGGAGGGCGATCGGGCTGGGACCTGCAGAGGGACAGCCGGGACGGGAGAGGGTGGCGTGGCAAGCATCGACGACCACGGATGGTTCGATTCGGGCACGGCTATCGTCCGGCCGGACTGGATCGACTACAACGGCCACATGAACGTTGGCTACTACGCGGTGGCGTTCGACCAGGCGACCGAGGCTGTCTGCGCCCATCTCGGAATCGCCGAAGCGTACCGGCGCGAGGCCGACGCGTCGATGTTCGTCGTCGAGGCCCACCTGACCTACGACCGGGAGGTCCTGGAGGCCGCTCCCCTGGTGTTCCGCACCCGGCTCGTGGACCACGACGCCAAACGTCTGCATCTGCTGCATCGGATGTTCCACGCCGAGGCCGGCTATCTGGCGGCGACCAACGAGCTGATGTGCCTGCATGTCGACCTGCGCCGGCGCCGCGCGACACCGTTTCCGGAGGCGGCGATGGCACGGGTTCGGGAACTTGGCGATGGGCATGCTCGGCTGGCGCCGACGGACGGCGTCGGCCGCGTGATCGCCATCCGGCGTCGTTGACGGTGACCGGGGACGCCGATCGGACGCGCTCGAGCACGCCGATTCCGGCCTTTGCCTGGCCAAGCAGTCGGGCCGCAACCGGGTGCCGCCGCCGACGCCTCCGGCCGCCTCGGTATCGCCCTGAACCGTCAGTCGGTGGTGGCCGCCAGGTCGCGGAGACCCTCGCCGGAGACGGCGTAGGGCAGCCAGGTCCCCTTGCGGGTCAGCCCGAGCCGCTCGTAGAAGGCGCGCGCCCGGTTGTCGGTCTTGACGGCAAGTTCGAGGCGTCCGCAACCGGCGTCGAGCGCAGAGCCCGCAAGGGCGACCATCAACCGTCGGCCGATTCCCGCGCCCTGCCGATCCGCGTCGACGTACAGGTCCTCGACATACAGGTTCGGCCGTCCGCCCCAGGTCGAGTAGGTGAAGTAGTAGAGCGCCAGACCGACCGGCGTCCGGCTACCGGTATCCGGGTCGACCCACTCGGCCAGGACGGCGTGGAAACGCGGCACCGGCCCGAAGCCGTCGCGCAGCAGGTCCGCCGGGGTGGCCTGCACGTAGCCGGCCGCGCCCTGCGCTTCGGCGAGGCGCTCGATGAGATCCAGCAGGATGGTGACGTCGCCGGCGTCGGCCGGCCGCAATTCGATGCTCATGGCGGCGCACCGTAGTGAGCCGCCATGCCGGTTCGCAAGCTCGCTTTCCCATCTTTCGAAGAGTCGTTAAGCTGCAGACACTTACCTAACAGGTCGTGAGCCAGTTGACCGCCATGCTGAAGGCACTCGTCGGTCGTCCCGTCATGGGACTGAAGCGGATGATCAGGAACGATCAGCTCCTGATCGGGGTGGCGGCGCTGGTGGTCGGCTTCGCGGCAGCCGCCGGCGCGGTGGCGTTCCGCGAGGCGATCGGGGGTCTGCAGTGGCTTTTCATGGGATTCGCGCACGAGCTGGTCGCCAGCGGGGCCTGCCAGATCGAGTGGTGGCGGGTGATGCTCGCCCCGGTCGTCGGCGGCCTGCTGGTCGGGCTGATCACCCGCTTCCTGATGCCGGGCGGGCGCCCCCAGGGCGTGGCGAACGTGATCGAGGCGAGCGCGCTGCGCGCCGGCCGCATGTCGGCCCGGCAGGGGATCGGCGCGGCGGTCATCAGCGCGGTGTCGATCGGCTCGGGCGCGTCGGTCGGGCGCGAGGGACCGGCGGTGCATCTCGGCGCGGCGCTGGCGAGCTTCGTTGGCCGCCCGCTGCACCTGACACGCTCGCAGTCCCGCACCCTGCTGGGCTGCGGGGTGGCGAGCGCGGTGGCAGCCTCGTTCAACGCCCCGATTGCCGGCGTGTTCTTCGCGCTCGAGGTGGTCATCGGCCACTACGCGCTGTCGGCGTTCGCGCCGATCGTGATCGCCTCGGTCACCGGCACCATCGTCTCGCGCATGTGGTTCGGGGATTTTCCGGCGTTCCGGCTGATCAACGACGAGGTCGTCTCGTTCCTGCAGTTCCCGGCCTTCGCGATGCTCGGCGTGGCCAGCGCCGTCGCCGCGATCGCCCTGATGCGCATGACCGCGGTGGTCGAGCGCAACACCGCCCGGCTGCCGGGGCCGCGCTGGCTGCACCCGGCGGCGGCCGGCGCGCTGGTCGGCGTCGTGGCGATCTGGTACCCGGAAATCCTCGGCGTCGGCTACGAAGCGACCGACAGCGCCCTGAAGGAGCAGTATGGCTTCGAGCTGCTGGTCACGCTGGCGGTGCTGAAGATCGTGATGACGGCGGTCTGCCTTGGCGCCGGCTTCGGCGGCGGCGTCTTCTCGCCGTCGCTCTTCATCGGGGCGATGGTCGGCGGTGCCTTCGGGGTCGTCGCCAGCCAGCCATTTCCGGAGCTGTCCTCCGGCCCCGGGGCCTACACCATGATCGGCATGGGGGCGGTCGCGGGCGCGGTGCTGGGCGCGCCGATCTCGACCATCCTGATCATCTTCGAGCTGACCAACGACTACCGGCTGACCATCGGGGTGATGGTGGCGGTGGTGGTGGCCTCGCTGATCACGCGGGTCTGGCACGGCCCGTCGTTCTTCGCCGACCAGCTCAAGCGCCGCGGGCTCGACCTGCAGGGCGGCCACGACATGGCGGCGCTGCGCAGCCTGAAGGTCCATGACCTGATGCGCCAAGACCACGTCACGGTGTCCGCAGAGGCCACCCTCGACACCCTGCGCGACCGGCTCCGGCTGGCGCCGATGAACGAGCTGTTCGTGGTCGACGGCGACGACAGGCTGGTCGGGACCATCACCCTGGCCGAACTCGGCGAGGTGGCGTTCGACGTCAGCCACGACCGCGAGCTGTGCGCCGACAATCTGGCGCGCCGCTCTCCGCCGGTGCTGGCGATGTCGGACGATCTGCAGAAGGCGATCCGCCGGTTCGCCGAGGTCGACGAGGGCCTGCTCGGCGTCGTCGACGACCTCGACGGCTCCCGGCTGATGGGCTGCCTGCACGAGCGCGACGTGATGCGGGCCTACAACACCGCCCTCGTCACTCTGCGCGCCGAGGAGCGCGGCGAGACGATGTAGCGCCGGCGGGGGTGACGACGAAAGGGAGATGGACCGCACCCCCCAACCTGAGGCCACGGCAAGGCGTCGGCACCCGATTGCCCTGCCATTTTGGCCCTGGGCCGCGGCGCCTCGCGTGCTATATCCCGGAGCGTCATGTCCGACCTGTTCTCGTCCCGTTCCGGCCCCCAGGACCCGGCGACGCTGCCGGCGTTTCCGGCCGTGCGCGCGCCGCGCCCGGACAGCTATCTCTCCGGCCTGAACCCGGCGCAGCGTGCCGCCGTCGAGGCGCTCGACGGCCCGGTGTTGGTGCTGGCCGGCGCCGGCACCGGCAAGACCCGGGTGTTGACCACCCGATTGGCGCATTTGCTGGCACTCGGCAAGGCGCGACCCTGGAACGTGCTCGCCGTCACCTTCACCAACAAGGCGGCGCGGGAGATGAAGGAGCGCGTGGCCCGCATCGTCGGCCCGGCCGCCGAGCAGCTCTGGCTCGGTACCTTCCACGCCCTTGCCGCCCGCATCCTGCGCCGGCACGCCGAGGTGGTGGGGCTCAGGTCGAATTTTACCATCCTCGACGCCGACGACCAGATCCGCCTGCTCAAGCAGGTGCTGCAGGCCGAGAACATCGACGACAAGCGCTGGCCGGCGCGGGTGGTCATGGGCGTGATCCAGCGCTGGAAGGATCGCGGCCTGGGGCCGGAGAAGATCGGCGCCGCCGAGGCCGGCGACCTCGCCGGCGGCCGGCTTCAGGAGATCTACCGGCAGTACCAGGAGCGGCTGGTTACCCAGAACGCCGCCGATTTCGGCGACCTGCTGATGCACAACCTGACCCTGTTCCAGACCCGCCCGGAGATTCTCAAGGACTATCAGGAACGGTTCCGCTACCTGCTGGTCGACGAGTACCAGGATACCAACGTCTCCCAATACCTCTGGCTGCGGCTGCTGGCGCAGGCGCACAAGAACATCTGCTGCGTCGGCGACGACGACCAGTCGATCTATGGCTGGCGGGGCGCCGAGGTCGGCAACATCCTGAAGTTCGAGACCGACTTCCCGGGCGCGGTGGTGGTCCGGCTCGAACAGAACTACCGCTCCACCTCGCGCATCCTCGCCGCCGCCTCGCGGGTGATCGCCAACAACGAAGGCCGCCTCGGCAAGACGCTCTGGACCGAGGGCGACCACGGCGACAAGGTCGTGGTGCGCGGCGTCTGGGATGGCGAGGAGGAGGCGCGGGTCGTCTGCGACCGGATCGAGGACCACCAGCGTCGCGGCGTGCCGCTTTCGGAGATGGCGGTGCTGGTGCGCGCCGGCTTTCAGACCCGCGAGTTCGAGGAGCGGCTGATCACCCTCGGCGTGCCGTACCGGGTGGTCGGCGGGGCGCGGTTCTACGAGCGCAAGGAGGTCCGCGACGCGGTCGCGTATTTGCGGGTCATCCACCAGAGCGACGACGACCTGGCGTTCGAGCGGATCGCCAACGTGCCGCGCCGCGGCATCGGCGACACCACGCTGCGCTCCGTCCACGGCTACGCCCGCGCCCAAGGCCTGTCGCTGACCCGGGCGGTCGACCAACTGGTCCAGACCGACGAGTTGCCGTCAGCGGCGCGCCGCAATTTGCGGGCGCTGATGGAGGCGTTCGGACGCTGGCGCGAGGCAGCCCGTGTCGAGGCGCTGCCGGACCTGGCCCGCATGGTGCTGGACGAGTCGGGCTACACCGAGGCCCTGCAGAAGGACCGCTCGCCCGAGGCGGCCGGTCGGCTGGAGAACCTCAAGGAACTGGTCACCGCGCTCGAGGAGTACGAAACGCTCGCCGGCTTCCTGGAGCATATCAGCCTGGTGATGGAGAACGCCGACGACCCGAACGAGGCCAAGGTCAGCCTGATGACGCTGCACGGCGCCAAGGGGCTGGAGTTCGACGTGGTGTTCCTACCGGGCTGGGAAGAGGGCCTGTTCCCGAACCAGCGCGCCCTGGACGAGAGCGGCGCCGCCGGCCTCGAGGAGGAGCGGCGGCTGGCCTATGTCGGCCTGACTCGGGCCCGCAAGGTTGTGGAGATCGTGTTCGCCGCCAACCGCCGGGTACACGGCCTCTGGCAGAGCGCGATCCCCTCGCGCTTCGTCGCCGAATTGCCGGGCGAGCACGTCGAGACGATCTCGGAGGCGGGGCTTTACGGATCGACGGGTGGGTACGGCGGGTACGGGAGTGGCGGCTACGGCTCGGGATACGGCGGTGGCCGTCGCGACGGGCTGGCGGCTGCCGATCGCGACGAAGGTTCGGCGGGCTTTGGCGCCGCGCGCTCCAGCCGCTGGGATGCCGCCGGCGGCGTCGCCGGCCGTGGGCCTGGCTATCTGCGGCGCGGCGGCGGCACGATCCGCAGTCGGCCGCCGACCATCGACGCCGAGGGATACACCGTCGATCGCTCGAAGCCGGCGCGCTTCGCCGTTGGCGACCGGGTGTTCCACCAGAAATTCGGCATGGGGACGGTTCAGGGCGTCGACGGCGACAAGCTGGAGATCACCTTCGACCATGCCGGCGTCAAGAAGGTGGTCGAGACCTTCGTGTCGTCGGCCTGAACCGGTGCCAGCAGGGAGCCAAAAGATGGGGATGCCGCTCTGGCGGATCGCGATGACGGTGCCCGGGCGTGCGGCCGATGCGTTGTCGGCGGCTCTGGAGCCGTATGTGAGCGCCCTGACCGCCATGGAGGATGCCCCGGGCGGTTCGTGGTCGATCGAGGGGTTGAGCGAGGGCGAGCCGGAGCGCGGCCCGGTGCTGATGGCGCTGGCGCTGGCGGCAGCCACCGTCGGAACGCCGCCCCCCGACACGGTGATCGAGCCGCTGCCCGACGTCGACTGGCTGACCCTGAACCGGCAGTCGTTCCCGCCTATCCGCGAGGGAAGGGTGTGGGTGCGTGGCAGTCATGTGACCGAAAGCCGGCCTGCCGGATCGGTGGAACTGATCGTCGACGCGGCGCGGGCCTTCGGGTCCGGCAGTCACGCCACCACCGCGCTCTGCCTGCGGGCCTTGCAGGACGAGATCCGCCGCCGCCGACCGGCACGGGTCCTCGATCTCGGCTGCGGCTCGGGGATCCTGGCGATGGCGGTTGCCAAGTTGGTCCGCACCTCGCGGACCGTGGCGGTCGACCTGGATCCCGTGTCGGCCGCGACCGCGGCCGACAACACGCGGTTGAACGGTACCGCCACGCGGATCCGCACCGGGGTTTCGCGGGGCTGGGATGCGGCGCTTGTGCGCCGGTCGGCACCCTATCACTTGGTCATGGCGAACATCCTGGCGGCGCCACTGTGCGCTATGGCGCCCCTGCTCGCTCGCGGGCTCGTCCCCGGCGGCCGGGCGATCCTGTCGGGCCTCATGAACGGTCAGGAGGCCCGGGTTGTGGCGGCTCATCGGGCTCAGGGATTGAGCCTGGTGCGCCGCTATCGCCGCGACGGTTGGAGTGCGCTTGTGGTCGCGCGGGGCTGACCAAAGAGAACGGCCGGCGACCCGAAGGTCGCCGGCCGCGGCACGCGTCGGAAGCCTGGCAGGGGGGGGAGGAGGTCAGGCGGCCCGGCGCGAGTCGTTGGCGGCAGCCGGGGCATTCGCCGGTGCCAAATGCGGTTCTGCAGCGTTCCGCGTCATTGGACGGGCGACCGACGCCAGAGTCTCGGTGGCGAAGGCCTGGGTGCGATTGTCCTCGATCCGGCGGATCAAGCCGGCGGTGAACGCGGCACGGTCCAGTCCGATATCGGCCATCAGCCGCGGGTCGAGCTGGCTCAGCTGCGCGAATGTCCGCTGGCGGCGAAACCAATCGCCGATGCCGGCGGCAATCGAATGGACGCCACGCGCCAGTATTCCGGCGACGTAGTCATCACGCTGCCGACGGGCAGCCAGCGCCAGCATCATCGCGTCGATTGGAGCGCTGTTTTTGGCGGGGGCAGCGTGGATCTGGGTGGTCATTTTAGTCTCTCCCGAGAAATGGGTCTCGGACCGTGGGCGAAGTCGTCTCGGGTCCGTTCCTACAGAGCTCTATCTGGGACCAGGCAGTGTTGCCGCCCAGCATCGGTTTCGCAGCGCAGCATTGCGCTGGATGCATGGATAGATGCGTTTGCCATGCTCTTAACGGGACGCTAACCATAAAAGCAGATGCGCCCCTCGGGGGAGGGGCGCATCCGTAGGCGGGGAGTCTAGGGAATGAAACCGGTTCTTCTGGCGGGGAACCGGTTGAACCGCACCGCGTTACGCGGCACGGAACCTCGTGTTGGCGTTCGCGACCCGCGGCAGCGTCGGGTCGTAAGCGCTCCACCGCGCTTCCGTCGCACGCACCGCCAGTTCGACAACCTGCCGGCGCGCGAGCCCCAAATCGGCGAACACTCGGTCGTCCACATCGGCCAAGGAACGGCGCCGCGGACGGTGGACGGCAAAGAAGGCCCGGATCGCGGCGGTCAGTGTTCCCAGCCTTACGTCGCGGTCGACAACGCCTCGACCGGCGCGGTCGAGATCCGTCACCGCTTCCAGCGACGCTTCGCGCGCGGCAACGTAGCGATCGAGCCAGCCACTCGTGGTCACGGCAATCATGGCCTGCTTCCTGTTCCTATCTCCCAACGTCGCAGAGTGACGCCGGTTGCACTGAACCCATTTCTTCCAAATAAGAAGTGTTGGGCGCCAGGAAAAGACCAAAATCGGCACGGGGCCATGATCTTTTTGCGTATCTCAGAATGACGTCAGCGCAACCCGAAGTCAGTCGCCGATCAACGTGAACCACTCGTCCTCGGAGAGGGTCGGAACCCCCAGCGCCTCCGCCTTGGCCGCCTTCGAACCGGCATCGGCGCCGACCACCACGTAGTCGGTCTTCTTGGATACCGAGCCGGCGACCTTGGCCCCCAGGCTTTCGGCGCGCGCCTTGGCCTCGTTGCGGCCGATCCGGGTCAGGGTGCCGGTGAACACCACAATCTTGCCGGCCACCGGCGAGCCGGTCGCCACCGGTGCCGCGAACGGCTGGATCTTCAGTTCCACGGCGAGGTCGTCCAGGACCTCGCGGTTGTGAGCCTCGGCGAAGAAGTCGGTGAGATCCTTGGCGACCGCGGTGCCGATCTGGTCGATGTTGACGAGGTCGGCGTAGGCGTCGCTCGCCGGGTCGTGGGCCGCCGTGAGGGCCTCGCGCAGCGCCGCCAGGGTGCCGTAGTTGATCGCCAGCAGCCGGGCGGTGGCTTGACCGACCTGCCGGATGCCGAGGGCGTAGACGAAGCGGTCTAGGCCGATCGTGCGGCGCTCCTCGATGGCGTTGAGCAGGTTGTCGGTGGAGACGGTCTTCGTGCCCTTCTCGCCGGTCAGCGCCTCCCGGTGCGCCTTCAGGCGGAAGATGTCGCCCGGCCTCTTGATCAGGCCGTCGCGCCAGAACGCCTCGATCTGCTTCGAGCCCAGCCCCTCGATGTCGAAGGCGCCGCGGCTGACGAAGTGCTTGAGACGCTCGACCGCCTGGGCCGGGCAGATCAGGCCGCCGGTGCAGCGCCGGATCGCCTCGCCCTCGGGCTGTTCGGCGTCGGAGCCGCACTCCGGACAGGTCGTGGGGAACCGATACTCGGCGCTGCCGGCCGGGCGCTTCTCCAGGATCACCCGCACGACCTGCGGGATGACGTCGCCAGCGCGCTGGATCACCACGGTGTCACCGATCCGGATGTCCTTGCGCCGGATCTCGCCTTCGTTGTGCAGGGTCGCGTTCGAGACCGTCACGCCGCCGACCTTGACCGGCTCCAGGCGGGCGACCGGTGTGAGGGCCCCGGTTCGCCCGACCTGGATCTCGATCGCCTTCAACACCGTCTCGGCCTGCTCGGCCTCGAACTTGTGGGCGATCGCCCACCGCGGTGCCCGGCTGACCATGCCGAGGCGCTGCTGCCAGTCCAGGCGGTCGACCTTGTAGACGACGCCGTCGATATCGTAGGGAAGGGTCGATCGTTGCCGGCCGATCTCGGCGTACACCGCAAGCGCCGACTCGACGGAGTCGCAACGCTTGGCGAGTGGGTTGGTGTGGAAGCCCCAGGCGTTCAGCCGTTCCAGGAACTCCCAGTGGGTGGCGGCGAAATCGTCACTGATCTCGCCCCACGAATAGGCGAAGAAGCGCAGCGGGCGGGCGGCGGTGATGGTGGGGTCGAGCTGCCGCAGGGACCCGGCGGCGGCGTTGCGCGGGTTGGCGAAGATCTTCCCGCCGGCCTTGGCCTGGCGTTCGTTCAGGGCGACAAAGTCGTCCTTGGTCATGTAGACCTCGCCGCGGACCTCCAGGATCTCCGGCACGTCGGCGGGCAGGGTGGTCGGTACATCGTCGAGGGTCTCCAGGTTGCGGGTGATGTTCTCGCCCTCGCTGCCGTCGCCGCGCGTCGCGCCGGCCACCAGCCTGCCCTCGACATAGCGCAGCGACGCCGAAAGCCCGTCGATCTTGGGCTCGGCCACCACGGTGACGGGGTCGCCGTCGGCGAGGTTTAGGAACCGACGCACCCGGCGCTCGAACTCGCGCGCGTCCTCGGCGTCGAAGGCGTTGGCCAGCGACAGCATCGGGCGAGCGTGACGGACCTTTGCGAAGCCCTCTGCCGGCCCCGGCGCCACCCGCTCGCTCGGGCTGTCGGTCCGCTTCAGGTCAGGGAAGCGCTCCTCGATCGCGGTGTTCCGGCGCCGCAGGGCGTCGTATTCCGGGTCTGTCAGGACCGGCGCGTCGTCGGCGTGGTACGCAAGGTCGGCCTCGGCGATGGCGGCGGCGAGGCGGCCCAACTCGTCTCGCGCCTCGGCTTCGGTCAACGTCTCGACCGGCTTGCCGGAAGGGTCGCCGTCGGTGCGGCTGGCGGCGGTCATCGCGCGGCTCCCAACGACCGAGCCCCGATGGATTGCAAAAGCAGGCTGTCGGCCGCTGCCCGCGCCTCGGCGGTGACGGCCGCCCCCGACAGCATGCGGGCGATCTCCTCGCGGCGCGCGGCGGCATCGAGGGCGGCGACGGTGGTGGCGGCGGAATCGCCGCTCGCCCTTTTCTCGACGCGCCAGTGATGCGCGCCCTGGGCGGCGACCTGCGGCGAGTGGGTGACGACCAGGACCTGCAGGCGGTCGGCCAGGCGCGCGAGACGGTCGCCGACGGCGGCGGCGACGGCACCGCCGACACCGGAATCGACCTCGTCGAAGACCAGGGTCGGCACCGGACTGGCCTCCGCCAGCACCACCTTGATCGCCAGCAGGAATCGCGACAACTCGCCGCCCGACGCGATCTTCGACAGCGGGCCGGCGGGTGTTCCGGGGTTGGTAGCCACGCGGAACGCCACCGTGTCCAGGCCGTCCGGCCCCCACCGGGGCTCTTCCAGCCGCTCTACCACGGTCTCGAACCGCGCCTTGTCCAGCTTCAGCGGCGGCAGCTCGCGGGCGATCGCGATGTCGAGCCGTCCGGCGGCAGTGGTGCGCGCGGACGACAAGGCCTCGGCGGCCTCAACGAAGGTTTCCCTGGCCCGGCGCTCGGCGTCGGCCAGGGCGGCTATGCCACCGCCCTGCGCGTCGAGTGCCGCCAGACGATCGGCCAGGGTCCGGTGCAGGCTGGGCAGGCCGGCGGGATCGACGGCGTGCTTGCGGGCAAGTTCCCGGAGCGCGTGAAGGCGATCTTCGATGTCGGAGAGCCGCTCGCCATCCGCCTCGATGTCCTGCGCCGCCGACTGGATCCCGGCCACCGCCTCCTGGATTTCGGCGACCGCCCGGTCGAGCGCGGCGACCGCGGTGTCGAGCCGGCCGCCGGCCTTTTCCGCGACCCGTTCGAGAGCGCGTTGCGCCTGGGCGACGGCGCTGTCGGCGCCGCCGTCGCCGGCCGAGTCGCCGGCGAGCGCGGCGGCCGCGGCGTTCATCGCCGCCAGGACAGCGGCGGCGTTGGCGAGCACCGATCGGGTCTCGGCCAGGCGGGCTTCCTCGCCTTCGACCGGGGCGAGCCGGTCGAGTTCGTCGACGGCGTGGCGCAACCACTCCTCATTGGCGCGCGCCCGGTCGATTTCGGCGCGCGCTTCGGCATGCCGGGCGGCCGCCGACCGCCAGACCGTCCAGGCTCCACGCACCGCCGCGGCGCGCGCGGTGAGGCCCGCGAAGGCGTCGAGGGTTTCGCGGTGGGTGGCCGGGTCCATCAGCCCGCGTTGGTCGAACTGCCCCTGCACCTCGACCAGGGCGTCGCCGAGACGGCGCAGCAGCGCCACGCTGATCGGCTGGTCGTTGACGTAGGCGCGCGAGCGTCCGTCGGCGGTGACCACCCGGCGCAGGACCAAGCTTCCGTCACGCGGTTCGAGGTCGGCCTCGGCGAGCACGGCGTCGACGGTATGCTCAATGGGTGGGTCGAACGCCGCGGTGACGCTCGCCTGTTCGCGTCCGTGCCGAACCAGGCCGGAATCGGCACGCGCGCCCAGCGCTAGCCCGAGGGCATCCAGCAGGATCGACTTACCGGCGCCGGTCTCGCCCGTCAGAACCGACAGGCCAGGCGCAAACGCGAGGTCGAGCCGGTCGATGAGCACCACGTCCCGGATCGCCAGCGCGGTGAGCATGGATCAGAACGGGCCGAGGCCCCAGCCGAACCAGCCGTCGCTGCCAGCGGCCTCGACCCGCGCCTCGCCTGTGGTCGCGAGGGCGTAGGCGTCTTCGTACCAGACGGTACCCGGATAGTTGTGGCCCAGGACCGACGCGGTCCGCTTCGCTTCATCCTGGAGACCAAGCGCGGTGTAGGCCTCGGTGAGGCGCAACAGGGCCTCGGGAACCTGGTCGGTGGTGTCGTATTGTTCGACCACCCGCTGGAACCGGTTGATCGCGGCCAGATACTGCCCGCCGGACAGGTACCAGCGCCCTATCGACATTTCCTTGCCCGCCAGGTGGTTGCGGGTAAGGTCGATTTTCAGGCGGGCGTCGCGCGCGAATTTGGACGTTGGAAACCGCCGTGTGACCTCCTCGAAGCTGGCCAGGGCATCGGTGGTCAGCTTCTGGTCGCGCCCGACGTCGACGATCTGCTCGTAATAGCAGAGGCCCTTCAGGTAATACGCGTAATCCACGTTCGGGTTCGAGGGGTTCAGCTGGATGAACCGATCGAGCGCGTTGACGGCCTCGGTATACTTGTTGGCTTGGTAGAGCGAATAAGCGGCCATCAGCTGGGCCTGGGTTGCCCACACCGAATAGGGGTGCTGGCGCTCGACCTCGTCGAACAGCGGCGCGGCCTTCTTGAAATCGCCCTGCAGCGCCGATTCATAGGCCTCATTGTAGATCTGCTCGACCGGCCGCTCCACGTAGGGCGACTCTTCCGTGGAACTGCACCCAACGATCGTCACCAGGGCGATCAGGGTCAAGCACGCGCGCGTCAGGCGCGGCGAGGCCTTGGCGAGGCGTGGGGGCATAGTCATCGGCATCCGGGCGTCGATCCGATCGTGGCGCGTGAAGGACGCGAACATACGTCCAGTGGCGGCCCGAGGGAAGGGGCGGAAGCGCGCCTCACCGGCCCCAACGGGCGGCGGCGGCATCGTCGCTTTCGCGGGCGTCGACCCAGCACTCGCCATCGGCCGTCTCCTCGAGCTTCCAGAACGGCGCCTTGGTCTTCAGCCAGTCTATCAGGAAAGCCGTCGCGTCGAGAGCCGCTTGGCGGTGCGCGGAGGCGCAGGCGACCAGCACGATGGTCTCGCCGGGAGCCAGTCGCCCGACGCGATGGACGATCAGGCTCGCCTCCAGCGGCCAGCGGGCCGCGGCTTCGGCCTCGATGGCCGCGAGTTGGCGCTCGGTCATCCCCGGATAGTGCTCAAGCGTCATGCCGGATACCGCCGAGCCGCCGGCGGTGTCGCGGACCACGCCGACAAACACGCCGACCCCGCCGACCCGGTGATTGTTGGCGGTCAGCGCCGCCAACTCGGCGCCTACGTCGAAATCCGCCTCCTGGACCCTTACCGCCATGGCCCGTCCCTCAGCCGCCAGTCACGGGTGGAAAAAACGCCACCTCGTCGTCAGCCGACACCGGCTGATCGGGCTCCACATACTCCTGATTCACCGCACACCGGATGGCGCGGGTATCCCGAAACGCCTCGGCGTAGCCCGGTCCACGGGTCCGCAGCCAGTCGACCAGGCCGGCAACCGTGGCGACCTCGGCGGGCAGGCTAACGGTCTCCTGGCCGACGCCGATCCGCTGTCGGACCCACGCGAAATACAACAGCTTCATCGCATCACCTCGCTGAACGGCAGATAGGCGGCGGTATCGCCTTCCGAAAGCCCGAGGGCGTCGTCGTCGAGTTCGACCAGGCCGTCGGCGGCCACCAGCGACGACAGCACGCCGGCGCCCTCGTTTCCGGCCCGCCGGGCGATCGGGAGATCGCCCGGCACCGGCTCAAGGCGGACCCGGACGTACTCGCGGCGTCCGGCCTTCTTGCGGTAGGAAAAGCCGGCGCGGATGGGGTAGCGGATCGGGTCCGGTGGTTGTGCGCCGGCCAGTGCCAGCAGGATCGGACGGGCGAGGTGCAGGAAGGTCACCACGACCGCCACGGGGTTGCCGGGCAAGCCAAGAAAGGCCTTGCCCCGCACCACGCCAAGCGCGACCGGCCGGCCCGGCTTGATCGCCAGACGCCAGGCGTCGAGCCGGCCTTCGGCCTCGACGGCAGCGCGTACATGGTCCTCCTCACCGGTCGAAACGCCGCCGGAGGTGATCAGGACGTCGTGGACCTGCGCGGCGGCAACCAACGCGGTGCGGATGATGTCGCAATCGTCGGCGAGGATCCCGAGGTCGGTGACCGTGCAGCCCAGCCCGCGCAGCAGCGCCTTCAGGGTGAAGCGGTTGGAATCGTAGATCGCCCCTGGCCCGAGCACGCTTCCCGGCTCGCGCACTTCGTCGCCGGTCGAGAACACCGCCACGCGCAGCGCGGCGCGGACCGGCAGCGTCGTCAGGCCGACCGAGGCGGCGAGGCCGATGTCGGGCGGACCGAGCCGGCGACCCGCCCGCAGGATCACCGACCCGGCCGCGACGTCCTCGCCGGCGAAGCGCCGGTTGGCGCCGCGGCGGATGCCGGACGGGAACACCACGGATTCCCCGTAGGCCCGGCAGTCCTCCTGCATGAACACCGTGTCGGGGCCGGATGCGCCGTTGGCCCCCGACGGCATCGGCGCGCCGGTGAAGATCCGGACGGTTTCGCCCCGGCGCTGGGCGCGGCCGAGGCTCTGCCCCGCCGCCACCCGCCCGCCGATCGGCAACCGGGTCTCTCCCGTGGGCACCAGATCATCGGCGTAGACTGCCCAGCCGTCGACGGCGGCGTTGTCGTGCGGCGGGACGTCCATGCCGGAGACGATCTCGTGAGCCAGGATCCGACCGAGCGCGTCATCGAGCGGCTGCGTCTCGATCCCGGTTACTGGCGAGAGCGTCGCGCGCACGCGCTGCAAGGCGGTCTCCGCCGGGACCAGGCCACCTTCGAACGCGAAGCAATCGTCGGTCAGTTGCACCATGCCCTCAACCTAGCAGGTCGGCGCGGTCGACCGCACGCGCCTCGACCAGGTCGGCGATGCCGCGAATATCCTCCAGGTCGAGCACCGCGCATCGGCAGCCGATCAAAGGGCCGTCGCTCGCCACCGCGATGACGGCGTCGTCCTCGGGCCACAGGGGCGGCTTGCCGACCGAGGACCGGAACACTTCGAGTTTTGGATGGCGGTCGCGCTTGAACCCCTCGATCAGCACCAGGTCGACCGGGGCCAGGCGAGCCAGCAACTCGGCCAGGGTCGGCTCCGGCGCGCCGCGCAGCTCGTGCATCAGGGCGAACCTTGCGGAGGACCCGATGAGCACCTCGGTCGCGCCAGCGTGGCGGTGCTCGTAGCTGTCTTTGCCAGGCTGGTCGAGATCGAAGGCGTGATGCGCGTGCTTAACGGTCGAGACCCGACGTCCGCGGTCGACGAGTTCCGGGATCAGCCGGCGCATCAGCGTCGTCTTCCCGCTCCCGGACCAGCCTGCCAGTCCAAACACCCGCATGACATTTTCTCGCCCCATCGCAACCCCATATGACACCGGACGCTGGATACGGTTGTTCCATCCAACCCACAACTATACGCTCGCGCGCCACCTGCAACCCGGAGCTCTCGTTGAAGGCCCTGCTCAAGCGGATCGTGACCAAAATTATCCGTCAAGGCCGCCGGATGGCGCTCTCGGATGGGGTGATCGCCCGGTCGATGTCGATGGGCATGGTGGTCGGATTCTCGCCGACCGTCGGCCTGCAGATGGTGATCTGCGTGATACTGGCGCTCGCCGTCAACCGTCTGCGCGGCCAGTACGTGTTCGACTCGGTGATCGCCCTCGTCGGGTCGCTGGTCGTCAACCCGCTGACCATGGTGCCGACCTACACCGCCTATTACTTCGTTGGCTGTCAGATGATGACCTGCTCCAAGGTCGTCGAATTCCAGTCGGATCACCAAGTCCAACAGGTCCTCACCAATCTCGGCGAAGGGACGTTGGCGATCATGTTGGGCAGTGTGCCCTTCATGCTGATTGGGCTGCCTTTGGGCTACGGCCTCGGGCGGCTGGTCGAGCGCTACCTTGAGCGGCGGGCCAATCGCAAGCGGGCGCGCAAGGCCGAGCTGGCGCAGCGCCGGCTGGATCGGGCGCGGGCGATCGAAGCCCGGTCATGACCGGGCTTCAGCGCTGCGGGCGCGCGACGGCGAGGAAGCCCCGGACGTAATCGTAGCCGGAATAGGCGGTCATCGCCGCCGCCGCGGTCAGCAGCCAGAAGGTGATTTCGGCTGCCGGAACGTCGAAGCCAAACCCGTGGGCGGCGTACAAACCGACCGTGGCGAACTGCGCGACGGCCTGAACCGCGGCCTTGATCTTCCCGGATTTGCGCGCCGACATGGTGACGCCGATCTGCTGGCTCAGCGTCCGGACATAGGCGACGACGATGTCGCGCGCGAAGATGACCGCCACCAGCCAGACGCTCATCCAGCCGACTGCCAGGAACGCCAGGAACACCAGGGCTCGATAGAGGCTGTCGGCCATTGGATCGATGACCTTGCCGAAGTCGGTCACCGTCCCGGAGCGCCGCGCCAGAATGCCGTCAAGCGCATCGCTGATCTCGGCGATGACCATCACAGCGATCGCCGCCACCCACGCCTCGGCTCCGCCATACGTGACGAGCGCGACCACCGGAAGCCCGAGCAGCGCTCGGACCAGGCTCAGGATGTTGGGAGCGTTAACTGGGTCGGACATGACAGAAGGCTTTTGTTGGTCGATCGCCATTCGGCACCTCGCCGGGTTCGCCGGTTGAGTACACCCGCGGGGCCGATCACTCAACCCCGCCCCGCTCACCCGTCCTCGTGAAAGAAGTCATACACCCGCTTCGCGACGGTTTTGCTGATGCCATCGACCGCCTCAAGATCGGCGAGGCCGGCCCGCGCCACGCCGCGTGCCGACCCGAAGTGGTGCAGCAGCGCCTTCTTCCTACGGGCGCCAATGCCCGAGATGTCGTCGAGCGGGTTGCTACCCATGGCCTTGGTCCGGCGTGCCCGGTGGGTCTCGATCGCGAACCGATGGGCCTCGTCGCGCAGGCGCTGGAGGAAGTAGAGCACCGGGTCGCGCCGCTCCAGTACGAAGGATTCGCGCCCTGGCACATGGAATCTCTCACGGCCAGCATCGCGGTCGGGGCCCTTGGCAATGGAGGCGACCGGGACGTCGTCGATGCCCATTTCCGCGAACACCTCCACCGCCACGGCCAGGTGCGTGGCGCCGCCGTCGATAAGCACCAGGTCCGGCCAGTTTCCCGAGGTCCGGTCAGGATCCTCCTTGAGGGCGCGCGCGAACCGGCGGGTCAGGACCTGGCGCATCATAGCGTAGTCGTCGCCGGCTTCCAGTTCCGCCATCCGCTCGTCGCGGGCACCGTCCTCGACGTTGCGGATGTTGAACTTGCGGTAGGCGCCCTTGATGAGGCCGTCGGGTCCGGCGACGATCATGCCGCCGACCGAGTTCGTCCCGCCGGTGTGCGAGTTGTCGTAGACCTCAACCCGCTGAGGCGACGCGTCCAGCCCGAACACCCGGGCCACCCCCTCGAGCAGACGGCGCTGCGACGCGCTCTCGGCCATCCGTCGGCCGAGTGCCTCGCGGGCGTTGGCGGTCGCGTGCTCGATCAGCTTGCGTTTTGAGCCCCGCTGCGGGACCAGCAGTTCGACCCGTCGGCCGGCGCGCGTCGAGAGCGCCTCCGCCATGAGCGCGGCCTCGGCGATCGGGTGCGAGAGAAGCACGAGGCGCGGCGGCGGCTTGTCATCGTAGAACTGCCCGAGGAACGCCGTCAGCAGGTCGCCGTCCTCGGTGTCCTTGTCGTGGCTTGGGAAATAGGCGCGGTTTCCGAAATTGCTGCCGGCCCGGAAGAAGAACACCTGGATGCAACTGCTGCCGCCCTCGCTGTGCAGGGCGACGACGTCGGCTTCCTCGATGCCCTCGACGTTTATGTCCTGGTGCGCCTGAATTGCGGTCAGCGCCCGGATGCGGTTGCGGTAGATCGCCGCCGTCTCGAATTCCAGCGCGTCCGACGCCTCCTGCATGCGGGCCGCCAGTTCCTGCTGCACGTCGTGGCTGCGGCCGGTGAGGAAGCGTCGGGCGCCGTCGGCCAGCTCGGCGTAGCCGGGCTCGCTCACATACCCGACGCAGGGCGCGCTGCAGCGCTTGATCTGGTACTGCAGGCAGGGCCGGGTGCGCGACGCGAACACCGAGTCGCTGCAGTTCCGCAGCAGAAACGCCCGTTGCAGCGCCGTGATGGTGCGGTTGACGGCGCCCGCCGAGGCGAACGGGCCGAAGTAGTGGCCCTTGCGCGTCCGGGCGCCGCGGTGCTTGACGATCTGCGGGTAGGCGTGGTCTCCGGTCACCAGGATATGCGGAAACGACTTGTCGTCGCGCAGGAGCACGTTGTAGCGCGGCTTGAGGCGCTTGATGAGGTTGCTCTCCAGGAGCAGCGCCTCGACCTCGGTGTGGGTGGTGACCACCTCCATCCGGGTGGTCTCGCTTACCATCCGGAAAATCCGGTGCGGCAGCTTGGCCGGATGGGTGTAGGTCACCACCCGTCGCTTGAGGCTTCGAGCCTTGCCGACATAGAGGACGTCGCCGTCCTCGTCGAGCATGCGGTAGACCCCGGGGCCCGCCGGCATGGTCCGGAGCTGCTCGCGGATCACCGACACGCCTCGCTCGATGTCCGGCGCAGTCCGACGGCGTCGGCGGGCACGCTCGGTTCCGGTCGGGGGGTCGGCGAAGGCGCTGTCGTTCATCGTCTCGTGATGGGCACGGGCCCGCTCGACGTCAAGCGCCCTGTATCCGGATGCCCCGACGAGATAATCCACGGGATCTGGGGAGAACCGTGTGGATAACCTCTGCACCTGGGCGCCCATGCCTAGGACTCCATGGGGATTCATCGCATTGCCTAAAAATTCGGCAATACTTTCTAAGCTATTGAAAATAAACGAATGAACTACCGGCTAATGTTAAGATCCCTTTACAATCAGATATTTCCTTGACAGATGCGTTACCGTCCCGAGCGGTCGCCGCCGGTGTGAACAACTTGAGCCAACCATCCCGATTCGTGCTCAATCGCTCGCCATAAGCCTTGATCATCGCCAGCGCGGGATGGTCCGACCGGGCGGCTGCGGCGGTCAGTCGCGTGGCGTCGACTCCGACGGCGGCGCCCACCACAGATGCTGCCCGCCGTCGACGGCGATCATCTGCCCGGTCACCGAACGGGCCTCGGCGAGGAACGCGACCGCCTCGGCGACCTCGGCGGGGTCGGCGGCGCGACGCATCGGCACGCTGGCAGCCTGAGCCTCGAAGTCGGCCGGGTCCTGGCGGGAGTTCGCAAGCGTGGGGCCGGGACCGACGCCGCACACGCGGATGCGCGGCGCCAAGTCGAGCGCGAGCGTTCGGGTCAGGTTCCAGAGCGCCAGCTTGGTGACGGTGTAGGACAGGAAGTCTTCCGTCGGGTTCCAGACCCGCTGATCCAGAACGTTCACGATCACCCCATCGTTGCCGGGCGGCAGGCTCGCCGCGAAGCGCTGCATGAGAATGACGGGTGCGCGGAGATTCACCGCCATGTGGCCGTTCCAGCTGTCGCGGGTCACCGTCGCCAGCCGATCCGCTTCGAACAGCGAGGCGTTGTTGACCAGCAGCCCGATCGGGCCGAGCGCGTCGCAGGCTCGGTCCAACAGGGTCTCGACCTGATCCTCGCGGGCCAGGTCAGCCTCGAGAGTCGCCGCCGACACTCCGCCGCTACGGATCTCGCGGGCCGTGGCCTCAGCCTGCTCTCGGGAGTCGCCATAGTGGACGGCGACGTTCCAGCCTGCCGCCGCCAGACGCAGCGCGATCGCACGCCCTACCCGGCGCGCGCCGCCGGTGACCAGGGCGGTGCGGGGTACGGCATCTGGGCGGCGCTGCGTCATCTGGATACCGTGACCGTCTCCATCGCCGCGTCAACCCTTGGCGTGCGGTGGCGATCAAAAGGACGCGATGTCGAAGGCGTTGGCCCAGGCGCCGGCTGGTAGAAACTGGTTGGTGATGAACATCGCGTAAGCCAGGAAGAATACCACCGCCCACGGACGGTTGAAGGCCGGAAGCCGGATCGCCAGCGCGACGAACGCGACCGTGACGGCCGCCATGACCCAGAGATCGGCAGACATGATTTCCGCCGGTATGGGCAGCGGGTCCACCAGCGCGACCACGCCGAGAATTCCCAGGGTGTTGAAGATGTTGGAGCCGATGATGTTGCCGAGCGCGACATCCGAATGGCGACGTATGGCGGCGACGACGGTGGTCGCAAGCTCTGGAAGCGAGGTTCCGACCGCGACAACGGTGATGCCGATCACGGTCTCGGAGATCCCGGCGACCCGGGCCACCACGATCGCTCCGTCGACCAGCAGCCGGGCCCCCAGCAGGACCGCCACCAAGCCGCCCACGGTGTAGGCGACGCTGCGCCAAAGGCTGGTGGGGACCTGGTCGAACTCGGCGGCTTCCCGGGCGTGCAGGCCCTCGGCGCCGGCCAGGCGCTCCTCGCGATAGCAATACAGCAGGTAACCGACCAGCAGGGTGAGCATCATCACCGCGTGCCAGCGCTCGATGACTCCGTGGATGCCGGCGGCCACGAACAGCACGGTGGCGACAATCAAAACCAGCCCGTCGCGGCGCATCGGCGTCCCGCGGCACACGAACGGGGTCACCACCCCGACGGTCCCGATCATCAGCAGTATGTTGGCAATGTTGGAGCCGACGACCTTGCCGATCGCGATGCCCGGCGATCCCTCGAGCGACGCCTTCAGACTGACGAACAGTTCGGGCGCGGAGGTTCCGAAGGCGATCACCGTCAGACCGATCACGTGGGGACTGATCCGCGCCCGCCGGGCCAGGGCGACGGCGCCGCGGATCATGATCTCGGCGCCAAGCAGAAGCAGCACGAGTCCCACGAAGATCCAGGCCGCCGAGATCATGATGGAGGCGCCTGATCCAGAATGCCCAACGCCATTTGCGGCAACTTTCGCTTATTCGCGGCCTGCATTAAGGACCCGTGTTCCAGGAGGATTCGAAAAGTCACAGCGTGAGCAATGAATAGGGATTCGTCGTCGCAATTCAATGCGTGGCACGGCCGAATTCGGCTGTTATGTGTCAGTTGACGGCGCACGGGGTAGTCTTCGCAACATCCGAGTCGAGAGGGGGACGCCGGTGGAAAGCCTGCTAAGCGCGTTCGGCGGAATGCCAGGCGAAGGGCATCCCGGCACCATCGGCGACGCCCTGGTTCTGCTGGCGGCGGCGGTGCTGGTGGCGCCATTGCTGCGCCGTCTGAAGTTCAGTCTCGTATTGGGGTACCTCGCCGCCGGCGCCGTCATCGGCCCGCACGCGCTTGGCATGGTCGACGATGTCGACGAGACCCGCGAACTCGCCGAGATCGGCGTGGTGTTCCTGCTGTTCGCGATCGGGCTCGAGTTGTCGCTCGAGCGACTGAAGGTGATGCGCCGTCTGGTGTTCGGGCTGGGTGCCGCGCAGGTGGCGGTCACCGGCCTGGCCATCACCGGCATCGGGGTGGCGATGGGCTACGGACTGGCGGTCAGCGCCGTGGTCGGCGCGGCGCTGGCGCTGTCCTCGACGGCGTTCGTCCTGCAACTCATGACCGAACGGGGCGAACTCGCGACGCGTCACGGCCGGGCCGCCTTTGCGGTGCTGCTGTTCCAGGATCTGGCGGTGGTTCCGATCCTCGTGGTGGTACCGCTGGTCGCGCTTGGGGGCGATGGCGAGTCGGTCGCGATGGCACTGACCGCGATGCTGCTGAAAGCGGCCGTCGCGCTTACCGTGATCGTCGTGGTGGGGCGCCACCTTCTGCGCCCGCTCTACCACGTGATCGCGGCGGCGAATGCCCCCGAGGTGTTCACGGCGATGACCCTGCTGGTCGTGCTTGGAATCGGCTGGGCTACCCAGCAGGTCGGGTTGTCGATGGCGCTCGGGGCGTTCTTGGCGGGCCTGCTGATGTCGGAAAGCGAGTTCCGCCATCAGGTCGAGGCCGACATCGAGCCGTTCCGGGGCATCCTGCTCGGACTGTTCTTCATGACGGTCGGCATGACCGTCGATCTGGGGCTGGCGGTTCGCGAGTTTCTCACCGTGGCGGCCTTCCTCGCCGGGCTCGTGCTGTTGAAGCTGGTCCTGGTGCTGTTGCTGGCGCTGGCGTTCCGGATGCCTTTTGCGGCGGCCCTGCGGGCCGGCGCGCTGCTGGCCCAGGGCGGTGAGTTCGCGTTCGTGATCCTTGGCCTCGCCGGATCGAAGGCGCTGATGCCCGACGGTCTCAGCGACATGCTGTTCGTGGTGATCGCGATCAGCATGGCGACGACGCCGGCGGTCGTGTGGCTGGCCGGATGGGTTGGCGATCGGATGGAGCATCGCCAGAATCTGGAGCTCGCCGATTACGACGGCGGCGGCGAGCGGGTCGACCACATCATCATCGCCGGGTTTGGACGGGTCGGCCGGACGGTGGCGCGCCTGCTTGATGCCAAGCTGGTCTCCTACGTTGCGCTCGACACCGACGCGCAGCGTGTCCGCGAGGCACGCCGGGCCGGCCTGCCGGTTTTCTACGGCGATGCCAGCCGCCAGGAGGTGCTGCGCCGGCTTGGTGGCGAACGGGCGCGGGCGGTGGTGGTGACGCTGACCACGGCCGGGCCGGGGGTCGACCGAACCGTCGGCTACCTGCACTCGCAATTTCCGGAGCTTCCGATCTACGCCCGCGCCCGTGATGCGCTTCATGCCCGCCGATTGGAGGAACTGGGCGCCCACGGAACGGTGCTGGAGACCCTGGAGGCCAGCCTGCAACTCGGCGGTGCGTTACTCCGACGCTCCGGCGCCGACTGGCAGGACATCGAGGAACTGATCCGCCAGCTCCGGTTGGTCGATGGCATCGCCGACCCGATCGGCGTCCGACCGGATGGAACGACCGGATCGGCCGCGCCAGTCGACCGGGTGCTGGCGGCGGCGGCGCTCGGTGCCGAGGATGATGCTGTGCTGCCGTCCACGTCCCCCGTCAAACCGACGCGGGGGGACGCCGGCGCCGATCCCGACTTGCCGGTCGCCCCCGGTCAAGATCGGGCCGGCGACCCGGAAGCCGGAACCCGCGCCGGCTGAGCGGGGTCTGTCGCACCCTTCCGCGTCTCCCTGGAACATCCTCGGGCCCGGCGCGGTTGAAGTCCCGGCTGCAACCCGGGGAGGTCCGGCGGATGGCACGACGAGCGCTTTGGATCCTCGGGTTCGGCCCGATCGGGGTGCTCGGGGCGGCGGTTGCCTTGGCCGTCATCGCCCTCGACCGGGCGCCCGGATGGGTCGGGGATCGACTGCAGGGTGCGACCGGGCGTGAGTCCAGCGTCGGATCGGTGAACATCGACTGGTCTTGGACCCCGACCATCACGCTGACCGACGTTGCCATCGCTAACGCCGAGTGGGGCGAGGCGGAACATCTGCTGTCGGTGCGCGAAGCCAGGTTCCGGCTGCGCCTCCTGCCGCTGCTGCGGCTTCGGATCGAGATCCCCGAGGCCGAAATTGCCGGCGGAAGCGTCGCGGTGGAGCGTCGTGCCGGCGGCGAGAGCAACTGGAGTTTCTCCAGCAGCCCGGGACCGTCGACCGCGGCGGGCACGGCGGCCCCGGAGGAACGCGACGAGGTTCCGGTGATCGGAAGGCTGCGGATCACCGACAGCGTCTTGACGGTGCGCGATGAGGAGCGCGGACTCGACCTGGATGGCGCGATCGCCACGGCCATTGGTGAAGGCGGCGAGTTCGATCGTCTGGAGCTGTCGCTCGAGGGCAGTCTGCAAGGAAAGCCGTTGACGATAGCGCTGACGGGCGGGTCCGTGCTGATGCTTCGGGACAGCCAGGAACCCTATCCCCTGGATCTCGCCATCGAGTTCGGCGAGACTCGGCTGACCGTCGCCGGCAGGATTGACGATCCGATCGCGTTCGAAGGCGCCGAGATCGAGATGACCCTCTCCGGGCCCGATCTCGCCGAGGTGTTTCCGCTGCTCGGGATCCCCGCGCCGCCAAGCCCGCCATACGAAGCGGCGGGGCAGCTGAAGCGCGACGGCGAGGTGTGGGAGTTCGCCGGCATCAAGGGCCGCGTCGGTGACAGCGAGCTGGCGGGCGACCTCGTGGTCGACTACGGCCGGAAGACCCCGCTCCTGCGCGCCAAGCTGGTGGCCGAGCGTCTTCACTTCCAGGATTTGGCGCCGTTGTTCAGGATCGATCCCGAAGCTGACGACACCGTCGCCGACAAGGGCCAGCTGCTGCCGGACGTGCCGCTGGATAACCTCGAGCGTCTGCACGCCATGGACATGGATGTCGAACTGGCGGCCGAGCGCGTGGAGGCGCCGGTGTACTTGGCGTTATCCACGCTCAACGTGACGGTTCGGGTCGAGGGCGGGCGGGCCGAGGTCAATCCCTTGCGGCTCGGGGTCGCTGGCGGCGTGGTGAAGGGCAGCGTGGCCCTGAACGCCCGGTCCGAGGTGCCTTCCGCCGCCGCCGACCTGACGTTCGAGAAGCTCGACCTCGCCGCGTTCTTCAAGCAAACCGAGTACTTCGACACCATGGGGGGCGAGATCCAGGGTCGGTTGGATCTCCTCGGATCGGGGCGGTCGCTGGCCGAGCTGATTGGCAACGCCGATGGCAGCGCCGCCGCGGTGATGACCGGGGGCGCGATCAGCGGGCTGCTGGTCGAGGGGGCGGGCCTCGACCTCGGCGAGGCGCTGATCCTGGTGGTCGGGGACGATGCCAAGGTCCCGGTCCGGTGCGCCATGGTTCGGATCGAGGTCGAGGCGGGACGGGCGCAGATCGAGCGCGCCGTCCTGGATACCAGCGATTCCGTGCTCTACGTCAGCGGCAACGTGAACCTGCTGAAGCAGACGCTCGGCATCGACATCGAGGCACAGGCCAAGGATTTCAGCCTGCTGGACCTGGACGCACCGGTTCGGATCGAGGGGGCGCTCGGCGATCCCGACATTTCCATCGGCAAGGGCGCGCCGATCCCGCTCCTGGAGCTGGGGGAGGGAGAGGACGTGCCCTGCGACGACCTGATCGCGGAGTACATGCGGCCGCCCAAGTCAAGGGACCGCTGAACCGGGTCGGTGGGCCTACCGCCCGCGGCGCGGGCGTTTGCCACCACCGCGGCCCTTCTCGGGGGGACGGCCGCTCGGCGGCTGGATCGGAACCTTGAGCCGCACCACGGCGCCGCGCGGCAGCGGCTTGCCCTCCAGCGTCATGCCAAGTTCGGCGGCCTCCAGACGCTTCAGTTCGTCGCGGATCCGGGCCGCCTCCTCGAACTCAAGGTCGGCGGCGGCTGCCTTCATGCGGACCTCCAACTCCTCGATGATCTGGCGGATCGGCTTGTCGACCAGGTTGCCCTCGTCGGTGCCGGTATCGACCGTCACATGATCGCCGCGTTCGTAGACGCTGGACAGGATGTCGCCGATGTTCTTCTTGACGCTTTCCGGCGTGATGCCGTGCTCGGTGTTGTATTCGACCTGCTTCTGGCGGCGGCGCTCGGTCTCGCTCAGCGCGTAGTCGAGGCTGCCGGTCATCCGGTCGGCGTACAGCAGGACCCGGCCGTCGATGTTGCGCGCCGCGCGGCCGATGGTCTGCACCAGCGAAGTCTTGGACCGCAGGTAGCCCTCCTTGTCGGCGTCGAGAATGCAGACCAGGGCGCATTCCGGGATATCCAGCCCTTCGCGCAGCAGGTTGATGCCGATCAGCACGTCGAACACCCCGAGCCGGAGGTCGCGGATGATCTCGATGCGCTCCAGCGTCTCGACGTCGGAGTGGATGTAGCGGACCTTGATGCCGGCCTCGTTCATGTACTCGGTCAGCGCCTCGGCCATCTTCTTGGTCAGCACCGTGATCAGCACCCGGTGGCCACGGGCCGCGGCGTCCTGGCATTCGGCGATGACGTCGTCCACCTGGTTCTTGGTCGGGCGGATCTCGCACACCGGGTCGATCAGCCCGGTCGGGCGCACCACCTGCTCGACGAACACGCCGCCGGTTCGCTCCATTTCCCAAGGCCCCGGTGTCGCCGACACGAACAGTGTCTGCGGGCGCATGTCCTCCCACTCCTCGAACTTCAGCGGGCGGTTGTCCAGGCAGGACGGCAGACGGAAGCCGTACTCCGACAGCGTGTACTTGCGCGCGTAATCCCCCTTGTACATGCCGCCGATCTGCGGAACCGTCACATGGCTCTCATCGACGATCAGCAGGGCGTTGCGCGGCAGGTACTCGAACAGGGTCGGCGGCGGCTCGCCCGGGGCCCGGCCCGAGAGATAGCGCGAGTAGTTCTCGATGCCGGCGCACGAACCCGTCGCGTCCATCATCTCGATGTCGAAGGTCGTTCGCTGTTCCAGGCGCTGCGCCTCCAACAGTTTGCCGGCGCGATTCAGTTCCTCCAGCCGCTGCTTCAGCTCGGCCTTGATCAGCCGCCCGGCCTGCTGGAGCGTCGGCTTCGGCGTCACGTAGTGCGAGTTCGCAAAAATCCGGACCTGGTCCAGGCTCGCCGTCTTCTCGCCGGTCAGCGGGTCGAATTCCTGGATCGCCTCCAATTCGTCGCCGAACAGGGTGAGGCGCCAGGCGCGGTCCTCCAGGTGGGCCGGAAACAGCTCCAGGCTGTCGCCGCGCACCCGGAAGGTGCCACGGTGGAAGCTGGCGTCGTTGCGCTTGTACTGCAACTCGACCAGCCGCCGCATGACCTGGGTCCGGTCGATGGTCTGCCCGACCTTGAGCGTCACCACCATGTTGCCGTAGGTCTCGACGGCGCCGATACCGTAGATGCAGGACACCGAGGCGACGATGATGACGTCGTCGCGCTCCAGCAGGGCACGCGTCGCGGAATGACGCATCCGGTCGATCTGCTCGTTCACCGACGCCTCCTTCTCGACGAAGGTGTCGGTGCGCGGGACGTAGGCCTCCGGCTGGTAATAGTCGTAATAGGAGACGAAGTACTCGACCGCGTTGTTCGGAAAAAAGCTCTTCATCTCGCCGTAAAGCTGCGCAGCCAGGGTCTTGTTGGGCGCCAGGATCAGGGTCGGGCGCCTGATCTCCTGGATGACGTGCGCGACCGTGAAGGTCTTCCCGGACCCGGTGACGCCGAGCAGAACCTGATCGAGTTCGCCGGCCTGAACCCCGGCGATCAATTCGGCGATGGCGCGTGGCTGGTCGCCGGCCGGCTCGAACTCCGACACCACCTGAAACGGCACGCTGGCGTCCTGGCGGGCGACGTCGGACTTCAGATCGGGTGCGACCGCGCCGTGCAGCGGGGCCGGCCGTTCGCGCTCGGCGCTCTGGGTGCTCATGGGTGGGAACATAGGGCGAACGAGCCGCCGGTGGAAGTCCCAAGCCGCCGGAATCTCTGCGTCAGTCGTAGTGCCGCAGGACCAGGTCAAGGAGCGCGCGCTGCTGCTCGGCGGTCATGCCCTCGCTCAGGAAGCGGACGTGCAGCCGGTCGCCGTCGGCGGCGACCACCTCGGCGTCGATCCATCCAACCGGCGGGATCGCCACCCGCAGCGTGGTGCCGGTGGGCAGCCGTTCATCCGTGATAAGCCCGACGCCGCCGACCGACACGTCGATGATTGCCGCGTCGACCTCGCGGCCGCTGACCGTCAGGGCGGTGCCGATGGTCTCGGGCACGCGCAGGTGCGCCCTCCGGGAGTCCGGCCGCGGCGCGTCCATCGCCAGTCTGACGCGGCCGAGCTCGTGCACGGCGTCGGCGAGCGCCTCGACGGTCTTGGGCTCCGCGGCCTGGGCCAACAGTGCCCGCAGCGTCTCCTGGACACGGCCCAGCCGCTCTGACAGCGGCAGAGCCGATCCGGGCGGGTGGTCTTCAGGGCTGGCGGTCAAACAATCCCTCCCAGCCGCGGTCGGTCGCGGCTCCTCCGGTACGGACTTCCGGGCCGGCCCCACAGCATAACCCGACCTTGTTGTTTGGCGCCCAATTCCGGTGGGCAGCCAAGCGGGCGGGCGCTTTCCTCATTGGAAGTCTCGGACTATACGCTGCTGTCGACGATGGCGATGGAATGGGAACGCACGATGATGGTCGCGGATGGCTTCACCGACGTGCCGGACGGCAAGCTGGCGACGGTGGTGACGTCCCTGCAGATGCGCGCGCGGCCGGAGCCGCGGGCGGAGCGGCACTGCGATGCCTGGAGTCTGCGGCGCGTTGAGCGGCCCGATCTCGGCTGGTACCGCGACCTGTACCGACGCGTCGGCGAGGACTGGATGTGGGTCTCGCGCCTGCAGATGCCGGACTCGGAACTCGCCGCCGCGATCCACTCTCCCGAGGTTGCCGTGCACGCGTTCGAGGCCGAAGGCGTGGCGGAAGGGCTGCTCGAACTGGACTTCCGGGTGCCCGGTGAGTGCGAGCTGACGTTTTTCGGCCTGACCAGCCGTGTGCAGGGCAGCGGAGCGGGCCGCTGGCTGATGAACAGGGCACTGCGGCGGGCCTGGTCGTGGCCGATCAGCCGGTTCTGGGTTCATACCTGCACGCTCGACCACCCCGACGCGCTCGCGTTCTACATGCGCTCGGGCTTCGTCCCGTTCCGGCGGCAGGTCGAGGTCTTCGACGATCCTCGCCTGTATGGAACCTTTCCCCGTCACGTCGCCGCGCACGCCCCGCTCATCGAGCCGGCGTAGCCCGGCGCGGCACCGCTCAGGCGGCGCGGATCCGCTCCAGGAACTGGCGGACCTCGCGGTCGAGGGTGTCGGCTGACCCGCTCAGTTCGCCGCACATCGCCAGCACCGCCGCCGCGCTCTCACCGGTGCGCTCCGACGCGCTCGACACCTCGACGATCGCGCCCGACACCTGGGCGCTGCCGGCGGCCGCTTCCTGGGTGTTGCGGGCAATCTCGTTGGTGGTCGCGCTCTGTTCCTCGACCGCCGCGGCGACCGCGCCGTTCATCGCGTCCAGCGCGCCGACCGCCTGGCCAATCGCCTGAATGGCGGTCACCGCATCACGGCTGCTCTTCTGGATGTCCTCGATCTGGGATCGGATTTCCTCGGTCGCCTTGGCGGTCTGGCCCGCCAGGCTCTTCACCTCCGAGGCGACCACCGCGAAACCCTTGCCGGCATCGCCGGCGCGGGCCGCCTCGATGGTGGCGTTCAGCGCCAGCAGGTTGGTCTGCTCGGCGATGTCCTGGATCAGCGTGATGACGTCGCCGATCCTGGTCGCGGTCTCGGCCAGCGCCTGGACCCTCGTGTCGCCGCGCTGGGCTTCGGCGCTGGCGCGCTTCGCCATCTCGGCGGCGTTGCCGACCTGGGCCCCGATCTCGTTGACCGAGGCGGCGAGTTCCTCGGCCGCGGCCGACACGGCCTGGACGTTCGCGCTTGCCTCCTCGGAGGAACTGGCGACGCTGGTTGCCTGCAGCCGTGCCTGCTCGGAGGCCTCGGACATGGTCTGGGCGCGGCCGCGCACGTCGGCGATGACACCCGCCAAGCCCTGCACGACCGCGCCGACGGACTGTTCGAACCCGGTAGCGATTTCGCCCATCATCCGGCGCTTCTCCTCCGCGGTGCGGCGCTCCAGTTCCTCCTGCTCGGCCTCCATCCGGCGCATCCGCTCGGCGTTGTCCTTGAAGACCTGGACGGCCTTCGCCATGGCGCCGATCTCGTCCGAGCGCTCGCGGCCCGGGATCTCGACGGCGAGGTCGTCGGCGGCCAGCCGGTCCATGGCGTTGGTCATCGACTGGATCGGGCGGGTGATGCTGCGGCCGAGCGCGAGCGCGACCAGGATCGCCAGCAGCGCCGCGCCGGCCGTACCGACGCCGATCACCGTCCGGGCGAAGCGGCCCTCGGTATCGCGATCGGCTGCGAACGCCTGGACCGCCGCCGCCACGGTCGTGTTCACCTCCTTCGCCGCCGCCGCCATAGCCGCCGCCGACGCGCTCTCCTGGGCGAGCGCTTCGATCATCGCGGCGAACGACACGCGGTAGGTCACCAGTTCCTGCTTGGCGGTGGCCATCGCGGTCAGCGTCGATGCCTGGGTGGCGGTCGCGGTCAGCCTGTCGATGTCGCCCTCCAGGCGGTCCATGGCGTTGTCGACCGCGGATCGGGCCGACGCCTCTCCGCGTGAGCGGGCGGCCTCGTTGCGGGCGAGCGACAGCGCCCGTCCGTTGGCGACCGTCTCGAGCGCCGTCGTCATGGTGGCGACAGCGTTCTCGAGCGCTTCGGCCGAGGCGTCGGCGCTGGCGCGGGCGGTCTCGTAGCTCTCGATCTGACGGCGCGCCAGCGTGTTCGACAGCGTGGCGATCTCGTCGGACACCGCGTCGAGGTCGGCTGCGGCCAGGTCGGCCGCGGCGGTGTGCGGCGCCGCCTCGGTGAGGGCGTCGAAGGCCTTGCGGTAGAGGTTGACGGAATTGGCCAGGGTGCCGGCCATCTCGGCTTCCGGACCGTCGCCGGCCGCGCGCTTGAGGTTGAGGGCGGCGAGGAACATCCCCTTTATGGCGTTGCGGGTGTTGTCGGCCTGCTGGGGATCGTTGGCGGTCCGGAACACCGCCTCGAGGCGGCGGGCGGTCAGGGTGGCGCGCATCAGCGCCTCGGCCTGCTGGGCGCCCTTCAGTTTCACTGCCTGGACCTCGAGGGCTTCGGTCCGCGCCTTCGCGATCTCGGTGTACTGCGCGCGTTCGGCCAGCAGGACCGATACCGCCAGTTGCTCGAGCCGATCCGTTGCCAACTCCATGTCGGCGGCCAGCCCGCCGACCTCACCGGTGAGTTTGACGAGATCGGCGAAGGCCGTCTCGAATCGGCGGATGGCTTCGGAGAGGTCGGTGGCGCCAGTAGCGTCCGCGGCCTGGCGCGCCTCAAGAAGGGTAGCGTTCGCGCTCACCACCGGAGCCTCGTCGCCGGTTGCCCGGAAAGTTACGGCGTCGGTGTTTGCCGACGCCACGCGGTCGGCGATCGCCGCTATTCGATCGGCGCCAGCCACCGAACCGGCGTAGCGATCAAGGCCGACCCAACCCGCCAACCCGAGAACGCCCGTCAGGATCACCATCGCGGCGAACCCGGCGCTGATCTTTGTTCCTATACGCATCGATATTTCCTCCGCACCCTGTCAGTCAGATTATTATCCATTGGATGTTAATAAACTCTTGAAATTATCTATGGTTGTGCTGAATATAGGAAAACTATCCACAAAATAGACAACCATTTCTTAAATGTTGTGCTGGAATTCTCCTTAATCGTCTGAAGCGCGATCAACGTACGCGTGCTCGGAACGGACCAGATGATTGAGGAGGTAAGGATGATCCAGAATCTGATCAGGACTACAGCGATTGCGGCGTTGATGCTGGCTGCTGCGACGACGACGGCGTCTGCAAACGACTTCGCGCCGCAGATCACCAAGGTATTGAACGAGCAGATCAGGCCTTGGCTGAACGACCCGGCCGTTGTCGATGCTGTGAAGGCGCAGAACCTCAAGACCGCCTCGCTCACCGACGCCGACATCGACACCCTCGACAAGCAGTGGCGGGCTGAGGCTAAGGCCGGTGGCGGGCCGTTGGTCAACGAGGTTGCCGCGGCGCCATTGTCGGATTTCCTGAAGGGCAAGGAAGCGGCCTCGGCAGGTGTTTTCTCAGAAGTGTTCGTCATGGACGCGAAGGGCCTGAACGTCGGCATGAGCGACGTGACCTCCGACTACATGCAGGGAGATGAGGCGAAGTGGCAGAAGACCTACCAGGTCGGCCCCGACGCGGTCTTCATCGACGATGTCGAGTTCGACGAGTCGAGCAAGGCGTTCCAGTCCCAGGTCAGCGCCACCGTTGTCGACCCGGCGACCGGCCAGGCGATCGGTGCCATCACCGTCGGGATCAACGTCGAGAAGCTCTGACCGGCGCGCGATCCGCTGGCGATACGGTGACGTGGCCGGCCCCGAAGGGCCGGCCACGCGGCGTTCGGAGGCGGGGTATCGTGGCCATATCCGTGGCTTGCACGCTCCCGGAGCCGAGCGTAGTTTGCTTGCCGTTGCCAATCCGCCAGCGAACGAGGAACGATCATGGGCATTCTCGCCGAACGGCTCAGCCGCGTGAAGCCGTCGCCCACCATCGCCGTTACCAATAAGGCCCGTGAACTCAAGGCAGCCGGCCACGACGTGATCGGCCTCGGCGCCGGCGAACCCGACTTCGACACCCCGAAGCACATCCGCGACGCGGCCAAGGCGGCGATCGATCGTGGCGAGACCAAGTACACCGCCGTTGGCGGCACGCCGGAACTGAAGGACGCGATCTGCGCCAAGTTCAAGCGCGACAACAACCTCGACTACAAGCCGAGCCAGATCATCGTCGGCACCGGCGGCAAGCAGGTACTCTACAACGCCTTCATGGCGTCCCTGAACCCGGGCGACGAGGTCATCATTCCGGCGCCGTACTGGGTCAGCTATCCGGACATGGCAATCCTGGCGGAAGGCACGCCGGTGTTCGTCGACTGCCCGCAGGAAACCGGCTTCAAGCTGCAGCCCGCCGATCTGGAGCGCGCGATCACCCCGAAGACCAAGTGGCTGGTGATGAACTCGCCGTCCAACCCGACCGGGGCCGGCTACACCCGCGACGACATGAAGAAGATCACCGACGTGCTGATGCGCCATCCGCACGTCTGGGTGCTGACCGACGACATGTATGAGCACCTGGTCTACGACGACTTCACGTTCTGCACACCGGCCGAGGTCGAGCCCCGGCTGTACGACCGTACGCTCACCGTCAACGGCGTCTCGAAGGCCTACTGCATGACCGGTTGGCGCATCGGCTTCGCCGGCGGTCCGGCCGACCTGATCCGGGGCATGACCGACATCCAGTCGCAGTCGACCTCGAACCCGTCCTCGATCAGCCAGGCGGCGTCGGTCGCCGCCCTGAACGGCCCGCATGATTTCATCGCCGCCCACAACGAGGTGTTCAAGCAGCGCCGCGATCTGGTGGTGTCGATGCTGAACCAGGCCAGCGGGTTGAACTGCCCGACGCCGGAGGGCGCGTTCTATGTTTACCCGTCCTGCAAGGGCGTGATCGGCAAGAAGACCCCCGACGGCAAGATGATCGCCAGCGACAGCGATTTTGTCTCCGCGCTCCTGGAAGCCGAGGGCGTGGCGGCGGTGCAGGGCGAGGCGTTCGGCCTGTCACCGCACTTCCGGATCTCCTACGCCACCGCCACCGATGTGCTCGAGGAGGCGTGCCTGCGCATCCAGCGGTTCTGCGGCTCGCTGCGCTGACCGCCTGCGCGCTCGGCGACTAGGCCGAGCGGGCGATCGCCGGCAAACGAACTCCGCGGATCTCGCCGATTCGCCTTGCGCCTGCCGTTGCGACGGGACGAAGATGCTTGTCCGACGCCGGTCGTCCCGGCGTTCCGAAAATGGCCCTCGGACCAGGGGCGACCACGGGATCATGCGACCCGGGACGCCCCCGCTCGAACCTCGTACCGGGCAGCGCCACCCGGGCGAACCGAGGGAGAGGCACATGGCAGGAGATACCAACGGCGCGACACGATGCGCCGTGATCGTCGGCCCGTACCAGTCCGGAAAGACCAGCCTGTTCGAGGCGCTGCTCGCCGCCTGCGGGACCATTGCCCGCAAGGGTTCGGTCAAGGACGCTACGACGGTCGGCGACGCGGCGCCGGAGGCGCGGGCGCGCGGCGCCAGCACCGAACTGACGGTCGGTCACGGCTCCTATCTCGGTGACTCCTGGACCTTCATCGATACTCCAGGGAGCATCGAGTTCTCGCCTGACGCTCGCTACGCCATCATGGTCTCGGATCTGGCGATCGTCGTGGTCGATCCGGAGGCCGGCAAGGCGGCCGCGGCCGGCCCGATCCTGAAGTTTCTCGACGACCACGACGTCCCCCACGTCGTCCTGATCAACAAGATGGACACCGACAACGAGCGCGTGCGCGACGTGCTGTCGGCGTTGCAGGGCCACTCGACCCGCCCGCTGGTGCTGCGGCAGATCCCGATCCGCGAGGACGACACCGTTATCGGGTACGTCGACCTGGTGAGCGAGCGCGCCTATCGCTACCGCAACGGCGAGCCGTCGGCCCTGATCGAACTGCCGGGCTCGGTCGTCGAGCGCGAGGTCGAGGCCCGCACCCAGTTGCTCGAGACCCTCGCCGATTACGACGACGCGCTGCTCGAGCAACTGCTGGAGGAGATCGATCCCGACAAGCGGTTGGTCTACGGGCACCTGGCGGAGACGTTGCAATCCGATCTCCTGGTCCCGGTGGTGCTGGGCGCCGCCGAACGCGACAACGGTGTGCAGCGGCTGCTCAAGCTGATCCGGCACGAGGGGCCGAGCCACCGGGCGAGCGTCGCCCGGCGCGGCATCGCCGTCGACGGCGAGCCGCTGGCTCAGGTGTTCCGGACCGTGCACGCGGCCCACATCGGCAAGCTCTCCTACGTCCGCATGTGGCGCGGCACAATCAAGGACGGCGATGTCCTGAACGGCGTCAAGGTATCCGGCGTCTACCGCCCGCTCGGCGGCAAGCTGGACAAGGTGCCATCCGCCGTCGAGGGCGAGGTGCTGGCCTTCGGCCGCATGGAGGCGATACAGACCGGCGATGTCCTGACGCCGGCGGGCGGCGTCCCGGAGCCGGGCATGACTTGGCCGGCGCCGCCCCAGCCGGTCTACGCGCTCTCCGTGCGGGTGCCGGACCGCAACGACGAGGTGAAGGTGTCGGGCGCGCTCGCCAAGCTGTGCGAGGAAGACCTCTCCCTCATGGTGAAGCAGGATGCCGAGCTTTCGGAACTCGTGCTGTGGGGCCAGGGCGACACCCACCTGAGGGTTGTTGCCGAGCGGCTTCGCAACCGGTTCAAGCTCAACGTCGAGACGGGGCGCCCGGCGGTCGCCTACCGCGAGACCATCCGGCGCTCGGTCGAGCAGCACGCCCGGCACAAGAAGCAGTCCGGCGGGCACGGGCAGTTCGCCGACATCAAGGTGACGGTCGAGCCGCTGCCGCGTGGCCGGGGCTTCGAGTTCGCCGACACCATCGTCGGCGGGGCGGTTCCGAAGCAGTACATCCCGGCGGTCGAGGAAGGCAGTCGCGATTACGTTCGGCGGGGCCCGCTCGGCTTTCCGGTGGTCGACATCAAGGTGACGCTCACCGACGGCGGGTTCCACTCGGTCGACAGCTCCGACATGGCCTTCAAGATTGCCGCACGCGTGGCGTTGGCGGAAGCCTTGCCGAAAGGCGATCCGGTGCTGCTGGAGCCGATCCACGAGGTGACGATATCGGTGCCGACCGAGGCCACCAGCCGGATCCACGGCATCCTGTCGAGCCGGCGCGGCCAGATTCTCGGCTTCGACGCGAAGGACGGCTGGCCAGGCTGGGACTCCGTCACCGCCTATCTGCCAGAGGCGGAGATCCACGACCTCGTGCTGGAACTGCGGGCGCAGAGCCAGGGGCTCGCCACCTTCGAATGGCGCTTCGACCACCTGTCGGAACTGACGGGACGCATGGCCGACACCGTCGTCCAGCACCGCGAGCAGGTTACCGCGCGCTGATCTCGCCGGCGTTGAAACGAAAGGCTCCCGAACGGCATTGGCATTCGGGAGCCGGTGGCTCTTCACCGCGAGTTGATTTGGCGATCGCGGTCGAACGGCCTAGCTCCCTAGTCGAACCGCAGTGGAGGATGCCCGTCATGCTCATCAAGCGCACTCGAGGCTGGGAGATTCCCGAGAACCGGGCGACACCGGAGGGCGTCTGGCTCAACCGGCGGCGGCTTCTCAAGGGCATCGCGGCCGGCTCGATGCTCACCGGCGCAGCGGCGCTGGCGGGTTGCATGGAGGAGGCGGAGGCCGAACAGCAGGCCGCGGCGCCGGTGGCCGATCCCTCGGCTGGGCTGTACCCGCCGGCCACCAACATGCGCTATCGCGGCGAGCGGGCGATGACGCCGGAGGACCTCGCCACCACCTACAATAACTTCTACGAGTTCGGCAGCCACAAGAACATCGCACGCGCCGCCCAGGTGTTGCCGATCCGGCCGTGGACCGTGACCTTCGACGGCATGGTGGAAGAGCCGAGATCGGTTGCCATCGACGACCTGCTGACCGCGATGGGGCCGCTGGAGCAGCGCGTGTACCGTCACCGTTGCGTCGAGGCCTGGTCGATGACGGTGCCGTGGGCCGGGTTTCCGATGAAGCGCCTGGTGGAGTACGCCAAGCCGCTCGGATCGGCCAAGTATGTGGTGATGCAGACGTTTCAGAACCCCGAGATGGCGTCGGGCCAGAAGCAGTACTGGTACCCCTGGCCCTACACCGAGGGCCTGACCGTGGCCGAGGCCACCAATGAATTGGCGTTCATGGCGACCGGGATCTACGGCAAGCCGATGCCGCCGCAGAACGGCTCGCCGATCCGGCTGGTGACGCCGTGGAAGTACGGCTTCAAATGCATCAAGTCGATCGTGCGGGTGACCTTCTCCGACCAGCGCCCGGTGTCGTTCTGGGAGAAGATCCAGGGCGCCGAATACGGCTTCTGGGCGAACGTGAACCCGGCCGTCGCGCATCCGCGCTGGTCGCAGGCGACCGAACAACCGCTCGGCGAATCCGAGCGCATCCCGACGCTCCTGTACAACGGCTACGGCGAGTACGTGGCGGACCTCTACAAGGGCCTGGAGGGCGAGCGGCTGTTCATGTAACGGCCGCCCGTCAACACACCCCTCAGAATTCGACGCCCAGGCGATCCAGGAAGATGGAAAGCGCTAGGACCATGTCGACCTCCTGGCCGTCGCCGGCGAGCGGCAGGTAAATTCGCTCCAGACTGAGGTAGTCCTGCAGGCGCCAGAGCAGCGGTCGCCCGACGCGCCAGGCCGGAAGACCGGTGCGCACAATGTCGTGCAGGTAGCCCCTGACCCGGCTTTCCCGGGATTCCGGATGGGTCTCGTCGAGATACTCGCCGGTCGAATCGTGGTCGAAGGCGCGGGCGACACTGGTGCCGATGAGGCGGTAGCGGAGCCGCAGTTCCGGCCTGCGTTCGACGTCGACCAGCCATACGTTCGGCAGCAGCAACGGAATGTCGAGGGGATCGACGTGCTGGCGGCCCGGCAGTCGGCCAATCGGCCGGACCTCCATCCAGTACTCGACCAGCGCCCTGACTTTTGGATGCAGCGGCTGATCCAGCAGCTTTTCGGCCGGGGCGCTCATCTCGATTTCGGGGCGTGGCGTCGGTTGTGGGATCAAAGAACAAAGGCTCCTAAAGCGGCAGTTCGCTGCCCGAAAGATCGCGCTACGATAGCAGGGCGGGGTTAATGAAGTGTGATCGCGTGCCTCTGGCCAGGGATGCGCCCCTCGCCGGGCTCCGCTACAGTCCGCCGAAACACAGCGCGGAAACACAGGGAGGCATCGCATGGCAAGACTGGCAGGCAAGGTCGCGGTCATCACCGGCGCGTCGTCGGGCATCGGGCGGGCGTCGTCGATCATGTTCGCCCGTGAGGGCGCGGCGGTCGTCATGGCGGACCTCAAGGCTGACGCCGGCGAAGCCGCCGCCGCCGAGATCATCGCGGCCGGCGGTCGCGCCGAGTTCGTCACCACCGACGTATCGAGCGAGGAGTCGATGCGGGCGCTGATCGACGGTGCCGCGGCGCGCCATGGTCGGCTCGACGTCATGTACAACAACGCCGGCGGTGCGACGTCCAAGGACGGCAAGGTCACGGACATGCCGCTCGAGGAGTTCTGGCGGACCATCGGCGTCGATCTGTTCGGCACCTTCCTCGGCTGCCGCTTCGCCATCCCGCACATGGAGCGCGGCGGGGGCGGCTCGATCATCAACACCACCTCGATTCGGGCGCTGATCGGCACGGCCGGCGCCGACGCCTATTCCGCGGCCAAGGGTGGCGTGCTGACCCTGACCCGCTCGCTCGCCATGCAGTGGCACACCGCGAAGATCCGGGTCAACGCCATCGGCCCCGGCGTGGTCGCGACCGAGCGGGTGAGGGCGATGCTGAAGCCCGATGACCCGATCGTGAAGAAGTCCCTCATGGGGGTGCTGGAGCCGGACGACATCGCCTATCTCGCCCTCTACCTGGCTTCGGACGAGTCGCGGAAGATCACCGGGGCGATCCTTCCGGCCGAAAGCGGGGCGAGCGCCTTCTGAGCGATGCGTCTGCTGGCGATCTCCGATCTGCACCTCGCCGGCGCGCTGAACCGTGAGGCGCTTGCGGCGCTGCCCGAGCACTCCGACGACTGGTTGATCGTCGCCGGCGACGTCGCCGAGCGATTGGACCTCGTCGACTGGGCGCTCGGCCTGCTGGCCGGGCGGTTCGCGAAGGTCATCTGGGTTCCCGGCAACCACGAGCTGTGGACGGTGACGCGTGATGGACCGGATGCCGCTCGCGGCGTCGACCGTTACGACCGGCTGGTGGCGATCGCCCGGGCCCACGGCGTGCTGACGCCGGAAGACCCGTACCCGGACTGGCCGGGGCCGCTGCCGGTTGGCGTCACGCGGCTGGTGATCGTGCCGTTGTTCCTGCTGTACGACTACAGCTTCCGGCCGGACGACGTGGCGCTGTCCGATGTGATCGCCTGGGCGGACGAGACCCACAACGTCTGCGCAGACGAACTGCGCCTGCAGCCGGAGCCGTTCAGCTCGCGCCCCGACTGGTGCCGGGCCCGCCTCGACGAGGCCCGACACCGGCTGGCGCGCGAGCTTCCGGCGGACGCCCACACCGTCCTCGTCAACCACTGGCCGCTGCGCCGCGACCTGGTGCGGATTCCGCGCGTGCCGCGTTTCACCCCGTGGTGCGGCACGACGGCCACCGAAGACTGGCACGTGGTCTACCGCGCCCACGCAGTGGTGACCGGGCATCTGCACACCCGCCGGACCGACAGGCTGGACGGCACCCGCTTCGAGGAGGTATCGCTCGGCTATCCCCGGCAGTGGGATCATGGGCGCGGCATCGCGGGGTATCTGCGGCCGATCGTGTGAGCGGCGGCGCCGCAGACAGGTGAGGGATCGATGCAGGACGGGGATCTCAAGGCAGTCTAGGACCGCGTCCGCGAACAGTATGAGCGCTACCCGTTCCCGGACTATTCGAAGATCAGTCTGGCGCGCGCCAGCCTGGCGAACTGCGACGATCCGGCCCGGCTGAGCGGCGTGCTGTTCGGCGGGCGGGCCGACCCGTCCCGGTGGACCATACTGGTTGCCGGTGGCGGCACCGGCGAGAAGACAATGGGCCTTGCGACCCTGACGCGGGCCTTCGGAACCCGGATCGTGCATCTCGACCTGAGCGGGCGGTCCATCGAGGTGGCCCGGCGGCTTGCCACCGAACTCGGCATCGACACCGTCGAGTTCGTGCAGGGTTCGATCTACGACATTCCGACCCTCATGCCGGGTCAACGGTTCGACTATGTGCAGTGCATGGGCGTCCTGCACCATCTGCCGGACCCGCAGGCTGGGCTGGACGTGCTGGCGGGCCTGCTTACCGAGACCGGCGCGTTGTCGCTGGCCGTGTACGCCGACGTTGGGCGCACCGCGGTCTACCTGGCCCGCGAGGCGATGGGCATCGCGCTGGACGGGGTCGAGGGGCTGGAAGACCGCTTGGCGCTGGCGCGATCCGCGATGGCGCGCCTCCCGAAGGGGAACTGGCTTCACTCCGACCCGAACATGATGCGACACATCGAACGACACGGCGACAACGCCCTGCTCGACGCGATCCTTCACGCCCGCGATGTCGCCTATGACGCCTACAGGTTCCACGATCTGCTGTCCCGTTCGGGCCTCGTCTTCGCCGATCACTGCGAGCCGATCCAGAAGATGGTCTATGATCTGCGTTGCTACGGCTTCGCGCCCGACCTGAGGCAGCGCCTGGAGGCAGCTCCGGAACTGGCCCGCAAGCGCTTCCTGGAACTGTTCCACGGTCGACTCGTGGTGCAGAGCGCTTACGCCTCGCGGGGTGCGGCGCACCGTGCGCCGTTCGCCGAGGACCTGATCCCGCACCGCACGATCTTCACCAATGTCCGGTGGCGGATCGAGGGCGACGGCACCATCGAGGTTCGGGACAGCCGATTCGGCGGGGTCCGGGTGCGGGTCGGGAGCGCTGCGACCGCGTTCCTGACCCTGGTCGACGACCGCCGGCCGGTCGGCGATATCCTGGACGCCATGGCCCGCGCGGCGCCGGCCTTCGGGTCTCGCGAGACCCTTGCAGAGCGGGTGGCCCGGGAACTTGAGCCGGCGTTCCACTACGATCTGATAAGCCTTTGCGACCGTCCGTACCGAATCTCCCAGCCGACGCCGGAGGCCTGAGGTTGGCCCGCCTCAGGTGGCGCGACAGCCGGGAGCCTTCATGATCTTGTAGCGGGCCGTCAGGCTTCGAGACACCGCGACATCGAGGGGTAACAAACGGATCTCGAGCGAATCCCGCACCCCCATGTCCGGCGTCAGCGGTTGGGTTCCGTGCAGGTGCTGGTGATCGAAGGCTATCGTGCCGCCCGCCTTCACGCGCGGGGTCACCAGCGCCGCGTCGGAGGTCGCATCGACCGCTGCCGCGACGTCGGCGTCGGAGAACAGCGTCTTGCGGCGGTTTTCACTGTCGAACGCTCCGCCGCGCTCGGCCGCGATCTCGATCATCCGCGCCCACAGCGCGTCCGGACGCCGCGGAGCGTTCATCAGGGTCAGGCCGGGCGCGGTTTCGCCCACATCGACCAGTGGTGTCCAGAAGTTCACCATCGGAGTGTCGAGGCCGAAAATATTGGCGTCGAAATGCCATTGGGCCGGCACCGGGCGACGCTTCGGGTCAAACCGGCGCATGATGCAGTAGTCGAGCACGAAGACGAGATCGGGTCCGAGCCGTTCGCGGCACCAATCCAGCAAGGGCGACTCGCAGAACAGGCGAAGCACCGCGCGCGCCGGCTCCGGGCCGGCCACTGTCGTCAGGGTCGCCAGATTCATCCACCACTTGACGTCGCGCTGGTCGGCCTGCAACTCAGGACGGCGACCAAGCGTGGACTCGAGCAAACGCCCCAACGTGGCCACAGTCTGAGGCGGGAATGCCTGGTCGAACACCTGCATGGTGGCGTGGGCAGGCGTCGTGCTTGCCGGGCTCCGCCGGCTCTGAACGTCGTGGTTCACCTGTTACCCTCCCCGGGACCGGCCGCGCTACGCCGAGTTGGTCTCGCCGCCCGCCGTTCCGCGCCGCTCGACCCTCAGTCCGTCAAAATATAGTCGGTCGAGATCGGACTGTCGGAAAAACCGGATGGCGTCCTCGGGGGTCTCCACGATCGGCTCGGCGGGCCCGTTGAACGACGTGTTCATGACGACCGGAACCCCGGTTTCCCGGTAGAACGCCTCCAGCACCTGCCGGAAGCCGCCACCGTCCCGGGCAACGGTCTGGATCCGGGCGCTGCCGTCGACATGGGTGATCGCCGGCAGCGTCCGCGACTTGACCTGTGCGGTGAACAGCATGAAGGGCGACGGCAGCGGCGCGCCGTCAAACCAGTCGGCGGCCTGCTCTTCCAGCACCGCTGGCGCGAACGGGCGCCAGGCCTCGCGGCTCTTGATGCGGTTGACCCGTTCCCAATTCGCGCCGCTGCGGGGATCGGCGAGGATCGAGCGGTGGCCGAGGGCGCGCGGGCCGATCTCGCTGCGGCCTTCGAACCAGGCGACGGTCGCGTCGGCGGCCAGCGCTCGCCCGGCGTCGTCGCCGGCATCCGCCACCGGTGTCACGATCAGATCGCCGGCGGCTTCGCGAAGCGCGCGCTCCACGGCATCGGCGCCGTGCCGGCGGCCAAGATAGGCGGACACCGACGTTGCCGGTCCCTGGGGCTGCCGTGGGCGATCCAGAACGTGGTGTGTCAAGTAGAGTGCCGATCCGATCGCCAGGCCGGAATCGTCGCACGACGGTGGCACGAACACGGTCTCGAAAGGGCCCTCGCGCCAGATCCGGCTGTTGGCCGGGCAGTTCAGCGCACAGCCGCCGGATATCGCCAGGTTCAACGATCGCTGGCCGATCTTGCTGCACAGATCCGAAAGCGTGTGCACCGCCAGCAGCGCCTGTTCCTCGAACAGTTTCTGGGTCGAGGCGGCGAGATCGCGCGAAAACCGCGACAGCTTGTTCTCGGCCGATGGGGTGCCCGAGTCGTAGCCGGCTTCCATTGCGCGTCGCCGCGCCCGGGCCACCAGGGTCTGGGCGCTGTTCATGAACTCGCCGCCACCGATGGCGTCACCGGCCGGCAGCATCAGGTCGAGGCGATCGTAGGCGTTGCCGACCAGGTCCGGGTCGAAGAACCGCGGGTGGCCATAGGGCGCAAGGCCCATCAGCTTTCCGGGCGCGCCTGGCCCGCTGTCGAGGCGGAGGTAGCGCCCGACCCGCATGTACATGTTGCCCGAGGTCATGAAGTTCGGCAGGAGCGGGTACACCTTGTTGCCAATTCCGAAGCAGAACAGGCCGCCGCTGTGGCCGAACCGGTTCTTGGTCATGCCGCCGTCGTTGGTGAGGATCGCGGCGGAGTCGAAGTCCGACTGATAGAACGCTCTGGCGGCGTGCGCGGTATGATGCGATAGCTGGATCCCCGGAACGATGCGGTGGCGCAGCCTGACCCGAACGGGAAGGTGAAACGTCCCGGACCTCAACCACGGCCCGAACTTGGCGTGGGCCTCCGTCGGCGCCATGTCGCGCAAGGCGCGCAGCGACAGGTTGTCGTCCCAGAACGTCGGGTATATCGGGAACTCGCGGGTGCCGTGGAAGTCGAAGCCGCTGGCCGTCGGATCCACCGGCCGAGGGCTCATGCGCTTGAAGTCGGACTCGCTCTGGAACCGCGTGACGATCTCGCGCTCCACCGCCGGTCGGCTGGCGGCGAGATGGGACGCGAACGCATGCGCCGGCGGCCGGAGTGGGGCCGGGATGGCAGTCGGCCCCTCGGCGTCGGGGTCCAGGTCGAAGCGGAACTCGTCGCTGTCGTAAAAGATGAACGGCCAGTTCTGGGTGCCGGTTATGGCGACGTAGTCGACCTCCTCGATCGATGCTCCGGCGTCGGCGAGGGCGAGTTCGATGTCTTCGATGGTGGTGATTCCGGCGTGCTTGACGCGCGTGTGACGCTCGCGCTCGGCAAAGGCGACGATTCTTCCGTCGTCGACCACGGCCACCCCGGCATCGTGGCCCATGTGAACGCCCAGGATCAGCATCTTCGAGACTCCCCTGCGGGCCCGGCAGCGGGCAAGCGCCCCTATCGACGCGATGCAGCCGTCTTCGTCAACAAGAACGGTGGATCAGAGTGTATTTCGCTTTCGTCGACGGGCTAAGCTTGGGCGACACAGGAGGATGCCGATGAAGATGCGCGCCGCGGTCCTGAGGACCATCGCCGCCGACCGACCGTACGCCACCACGCGGCCGATTTCGGTCGAGGAGGTCGAGCTGGAGGGGCCGCGGGCCGGCGAGGTGCTGGTCAAGATCGCCGGGGCCGGGCTGTGTCACTCCGACCTGTCGGTCATCAACGGGTCGCGGCCCCGGCCGATACCGGTGGCGCTCGGCCACGAGGGCGCCGGCACCGTCGTCGAGGTCGGCGTCGGCGTGCGCGACATCGCCGCCGGCGACCCGGTGGTGTTCCAGTTCTCGGCCAGCTGCGGGCGCTGCGAGCGCTGCCTGGAGGGCCGGCCGCAGATCTGCATCGCGCACGGGGCGGCCAGGGCCAAGGGCGAGCTGATGGGCGGTGGCAAGCGGCTGCGCGACGCGCGCGGCGAGGCGATCGCCCATCAGTCCGGGGTGTCCTGCTTCGCCGAATACGCGGTGGTCGATCGCGGCTCGGTGGTCCGGGTCGACAAGGACGTGCCGCTGGCGATGGCGGCGGTGTTCGGTTGCGCGGTGATGACCGGGGTCGGCGCCGCCCTCAACACCGCCGGCATCCGCCCCGGCCAGAAGGTGGCGGTGATCGGCCTCGGCGGCGTCGGCCTGTCCGGGCTGCTGGGCGCCAAGCTGGCCGGTCCATCGGTGCTGATCGCCATCGACGTCAACCCGGCGAAGCTCGGTCTCGCCCGCCAACTCGGCGCCGACCACGCCATCGACGCCCGCGAGGCCGATCATCTGCAGCAGGTGCGCGACCTGACCGGCGGCGGCGTCGACGTGGCGATCGAGCTGGCCGGTTCGATACCGGCGCTGGAGACCGGGTACGGCATCCTGCGCACCGGCGGCACGCTGGTGACCGCCGGCCTGGCGCCGGCCGGAGCGGCGTTCCCGATCCACGCCGCCGACCTGGTCAGCCGCGAGATCACCGTGAAGGGGAGCTACATGGGATCATGCGTTCCGGTGCGCGACATCCCGCGTTTCATCGAGGCGTTCCGCCAGGGGCGGCTGCCGATCGACCGCCTGATCGGCGACCACATCGGCTTCGACGCGATCAACCAGGGCTTCGACCTTCTGGCCGACGGCGACGTGGTTCGGCAGATCCTGGTTCCGCACGGCTGAGCGGCGGCATCGCCGCCGTCGCTCAGTTGCGCGACACCGTCGCCTCGGCGAGCGCCGAGAGGTCGCCGTAGGCGTCGAAGATGGTTTCGGAGTCGCGGTAGTCGCGGGCGGCGACGACGTTGATCACCTTGTCGGCCGCGAGGATCGACTGATGCAGCATGACGCGCGGGAAACGGGTCTTGCCGGCACCGGCAACGCTCAACGCCGTCGCCAGGACCGGGCCGAAGCGGTCGCGGTGCACGATACCGAGCTCCCGGCTCCCGGCCGGCGGCAGATCAGGCCAGACTCGCTCCAGATCGGCGGCCAGCCGGACGATGTCGGCCTTGTAGTCGGTCGTCCCCTGGTCGGCGAGAGCCTGGCTGATCGCCTGGGCGAGGGCGGCCTGATCGAAGGCGAACACCGATTCGAGATGGGCCTCGGCGATCATCACGTAGCCGAACCTGGGCATCGTCTTGGGAGTGCCGGTCCGCCACCCCTCGATCGTTCGACAGTCCGCGAACGCGAGCAGCACGATGAAACGGTCACCAGCCGCCGCGGCGAGGTCGCCGATCAGGCGGTTGTCGGCGGGATGCTGGGGGTCGAAGAAGCAGTCGCCATCCGGGAGCGCCACCGTCATCTCGTGACCGGCGATGGCCACCACCCGGGCCTCGCGGGCTTCTGATGATCGGGCGCCCGGCAGGCACAGCACGGCGGTCAGGACGGCGAGGCCGGCCAGCCGCCGGCACCGCTGACGGCACCGCTGACGGCGGCGCGCCGTCATTCTCGCAGCGACACGGTGACAATGCACGAGAACTGCGGTCGCGCTGGGCTGACCGCAGGGTTCTGCTGAATGACGGCGGCGAACGCCTTGTCCACGGCCTTGCCAGCCTCCGACTGCAGCGTGACGGCCTGCTCGAAGCACAGCTTTGCCGCGTTGAAGGTGACACCGCTCTCGATCACCTGGCTGCCGATCAGTGTCACCAGCATCCACTCCAACAGCATGATCCATCTCCCGAAGTCGACTTTGCTACCCTAGCAGGGGCGAAGACCGGATTCACCGGGCTGCGCGCGGCGCGTGACGGTTCTTTGCCGACCGTTGCAACCCGGCATCGGTCAGGGCGTGGCGTCAGGGCGTGGCGTCAGGGCGTGGCGGTCAGGGCGGAGCGAGCCAGCCGCTGCTCACCGGAGGAACCTTGGATGATGTCACGCGACGAAGTCATGGAGTGGCGCCGAGAGACCCGGCGCCGGCTGATCGAGGCGCGCCAGCAACTGCCGGTGGCGGAACGCGAGCGTCGCGCCGAGGCGGCCGTGGCTTGGTTGGAGGCGGCCACCGACCTGACCCGGTTCTCGGTCGTCGGGCTGTACTGGCCGTTCCGTGGCGAAATCGACCTCCGGCCGCTCGCCCGGACGCTGATCGACCGCGGCACGCGTGTCGGCCTGCCGGTGGTGGTGGCCCGCGACGCGCCGGTCGAGTTCCGGGAATGGAGGCCGGGCGCGACAATGGCGCGGGGAGTTTGGAACATTCCAATCCCCGACGGGACGCCGCGGGTGCATCCCGGCTGCCTGGTGGTGCCGCTGGTCGGCTTCGATGCCGGTGGCTGGCGCCTCGGCTACGGTGGTGGCTATTACGATCGTACGCTGGCGGCCGCCCGGCCCCGACCGTGGGCGATCGGGCTCGGCTTCGATCTCGGTCGGCTCGACAGCATCCACCCGCTCGATCATGACGTGGCGCTCGACGGTATCGTCACCGAAAGCGGCCCGGTCCGACACGTCCGCGCCGACCGGAGCTTCCCGGACGAGCCGGGGGAGCGTTTCGCGTCGCCAGCCTGCCTGCTGCCGGAAGTCGAGCGCCATGACACAGGCCCATGGCGCTGAGATAAGCCGGCAGCCTCGCAGTGCTCGGAAAGTACGTATTGTCCCTGGAGCACTATTCCCGCAGAAATATCTTCTGTCACGTTCTGAAATGTTCGTGCCCATTGAGCGGTGAGTCACGGATGCATGTCGACGGGGGGTGCCAGCCACCAACAAGGAACGCTGTGGTAGTCGATCACGCGCGCTATAGTTGCTCCGATGGAAAGGGTCTCGAGGTAATCGAGGAGCCTGAAATCCTGCGACTGGCCGAATACTGGCTCTCCAAACGCGCTGGCCGGCGGATGCCAAGCCGAACCGACATCGATCCGGTGGAGATCCCGTGGGCGTTGTCGCGGATCTTTATCGCTGATTACCAGGCCGAGACCGGCGACTATAGGTACCGGGTGGCCGGCGAGGAGATCGAAGAGGTCTTCCGCCGGTTTACCGGCTCCATAAGCATGCGCGGCATCACCTTGCGGCAGGCGATTCCGGCAGCCTCCGTCGACCTGGTGCATCGCCGCTGGTCGCCGGTGGTGACCCAGGGGCACATCGTCTACACGCGCGGGCTGGTCTACCTGGCGGCGGAGCGGGTTCCGGTCGGCGCCAGGATCCTGCTGCCGCTGTCGGAGCGACAGGACTCGACGGTAACGGGGCTGATCGGTTTCACCGTCTGCGACTGGCTGCGGCCGTCCGACATGAACTGCCCTCCTGGGGTGGACATCTGCTCGATCCCGATCGCCGAGCTGGACGACCTCCGCGATCACCGCGGCCGGCCTCGGCCATAGGCCGACGGCTCAATCGACTTCCGGTTCGACCGGCTGATGGAAATGCTCGGCCCAGCCGATCAGCCGTTCAACCCCGCCGTCCGCCGTTCCGTCGCCCAGCGGGCAAACCGCGGTCTCATACCAGGAGCGCAGGCCTAGCCGCGTGCGGTACGCGATGCGCTGGCACCGAGGCGCTCGCGTGGCTGCAACCGCGGCGTACAAGGCCGCGAGCTGCTTCTGGGTGCCTTGCTCGCGGAGTTCAGACAGGGCCCGCCCGGTATTGTCGCTCGGCGTGTGGGCGACGATGTTGGTGCCAATCAGTCGGTACCGGAAATCACGACCACCCTCCAGCACGTCGACCAGGAAGGTATAGGGCAGCAGCGCCCGCATCTCGGTTGGGTCAATCGACCCTCGATCGGGCATGCCTGACCCCGGAAGCGCCCGCCAGTAGCCGAGCCCGCTCCGGCATATCTCCGTCGTCAGCGCTGCGGGATCGTCGAGCGGCAGCGATACGGCCTGGAGGACGACATGCCCCACTTCCAGACGGCGGTCGGTGTTCAGTCCGCGAACCAGCACTGCATCGGCTCCGGGCGCCTCGCGCCTCCGTGTTGGGATATCGACTTTTGTCGTGCTTCGCCGGAGCCGTCCAGACAATCCGACTCCGTGTGTATCGTGCCTGGCTGCCGCCGCCGAAGGGTCAGCTTTCGTGTCGGAGCGCTGCTTCTGAGGCTGCGGCCGCGCGGGCCGTGGGGCGTCTGCGACGACGGCAAGGCTGCCCGGATCGGCGCGGTCCAGCTTGCCTTTCGGGTCCCGCCCCCCGATCGACGCCTGCCAGTGCCAGAGGATGAACCAGTCCAGGGAGATCTGGCCGGCGCTGTAATTGCCGAACTGAAGAGAGTACTTCTCGCCGGCCAGGTCACAAGGCGTCGGCATTTCTCGCATGCCGTGCGGTGACACTCAATTATTATGGGCCGCCGCTGCCGTCTCGGCCTCACGCTACCCGGGCGTACACCGTCGCGCCGGTCAGACCGGCCGCGTCCATGGCGCGGCCGATCTTCGCGATCTCGGCCTCCGGCAGCTTCATCAGCGGCGGGCGGACATGCGCCGCCTTCATCCGCCCGAGATGCACCAGCGCCTCCTTCATGCGGTTGTGCATGTCGAGGAACGGCGGGTCGTAGAACGCGCCGGTGGTCGGGTAGACGCGGTCGGCGACCGCCCTGGCGGCGGCGAGGTCGCCGCGCTCGACGGCTTGGAACAGCGCGACCTGCAGGGCGGCGATGACGCTGCCGGCGCCGGACAGCAGGCCGTCGCAGCCCAGCACCAGCGACGACAGCAGCCACGAGGAGTGCGTCGACAGCACCGCCACCCGGCGCGGCAGGGCGTGCAGCTCGCGCAGCTGGCGCTCGTGCTGCTTGGCGTCGTTGCACCAGTCCTTGATGGCGACGACCGTGTCGATCTCGGCGCAGATCCGCAGCAGGGTCTCGACCGGATAGCCGAGGCCGCCGGCCAGCGGGTACTGGAACACGACGATCGGCAGGTCGCTGGCCTCGCGGATGGTGCGGAAGTGGGCGAGCGCCATCTCCGGCCGCATCGCCCCGCCCATCGCCAGCGTCGCCGGCGGGAACACCAGCAGCGCGCCGGCGCCGCCGCGCTCGGCCCGGCGCGCGATGTCGGCGGCGAGGTGAGAGCCGTCGGCGTACACGCCGTGCACCACCGGCAGGCGGCCGCCGACCTCCTCCATGGTGATCGCCAGCACCCGCTCCTGCTCGGCGATGGTGCAGGTCGCGACCTCGCTGGCGTGGGCGTTTACGGTGACGGCGGTGATGCCTTCGACCGCGGCGACGTCGTTCAGGTGGGCGCGCAGCCCGGCCTCGTCAATCGACAGGTCGGCGTGGAACGGCAGCAGGCAGGCGGGGATCACCCCGCGCGGGTGGAACGGCGGCAGATTGGTCACGGCGTCCTCCCCGGGACAACATCGGTTCAGGGAAGTGTAGGCCGCGCCGCCGATCCGCGAAAGCGCCCCGCCATCAGGGCAGCAGCCCAAGCTCGGTCAGCCGCTCGCGGGTCCACTCCGACAGCGCCGAGGGATCGTCGAGCCCTTCCTCGACCAGGACTGCCAGGGTCGCCTGGTAGCGCGCGGCGTCGGGGGCGGGGGCCTGCCCGGGGACGGTGCGGGCGCGGGTGATCAGCGTCTGCACCATGTCGTCGGGGAACGGATCGGCGTCGGCGCCGGCGGCCGGGCCAAGCGCCTTGCGGCGGCGCAGCAGCAGGCGGGTCGCCTCGGGGTCGCCGTCCTCGACCGCGTAGCCGCGCAACAGGCGGTATCCGGGCGGCAGGCCCGCCTCCAGCAGCAGGGCCAGCACCGCGACGCGCTCGCTGTCGGACAGCGGCGTGGCGCCGTCGTTGACCAGCGGATCACGGCCGATCCAGGTCCGGATCCCGTCGATCGCGCAGCCCGACGGCGCGCTGACCCAGGGGCCGCCGGCACGGATCGCTTCCAGGCGATCGGCCGCCCGGGTGGCCGCGAGCCGGGCGTAGAATTCCTGCGCCGCCCGGCAATCGGCCTCCTCGGCGTGGCGGGCGTACCACCAGCCGCCCGCCGCCAGCGCGACCGCCGCGAGCACCACCGCCGCCGGGAGGCTGGAGGCCTGCCAGCCGTCGCGCACCAGCACCCAGCCGAGGTAGCCGAGCACGACGACAGCCCAAACCGCGCCGGTCGCCATCGCGTAGACCAGGTAGTCGAGCGACGGCCAGCCACCCGTGGTCTTGCCAAGGATCAGGAACCCGGCCGCCAGCAGCGCCAGCGGCACGGTGAAGTACAGCAGGACCATGGCATCCCTCCGCCAGCGCTGCAGGATGCCCATCGTCTACCAGCCGCCGCCGCCGCCGCCGCCACCGCCGCCGCCGGAGGACCCGCCACCCGACGACCCGCCGCTGCTGGAGGGCCGGGTGGCGGCGACCGCTGCGGCGCCGCCGAGGTTGCGGGACAGGGCGCCGGCCAGCGACTGCGGCGTGGTCCCGCCGGCGCCGCCGTTGTACCAGCGCGGGCTGTAGGCCGAGCGCGGTCGCGATGGATCATCGGTGCTCGCCTCCAGCCGCGACATGACCTTGGCGCTCCACTCCCGCTCGACGCCGAGGGCCATCGCGTAGGGCAGGTGCGCCTCGAACAGCGCCTCGGTGATCGGCGGCTCGCGGCCGGCCATGTTGAGCCGGCCGGCCTCGGCGACCGAGAGGTAGTGGCGGTAGCCTTCGATCGCGTCCAGGGTCTTGCGGCCGAGATGGGTCGGGGCCTTCAGCAGGTACCAGAACGCGAGCGCGATCGGGATCGCCAGCGCCCCCGGCACGAACGCCGCCGGCGCCACGAAATCGGTCGCTATGAACACCATGAGGGCGACGCCGGTGAGCGCGAAGACGCCGGCCATCAGCAGGGCGAGCCGATGCAGCAGCCGGACCGGGCCGCCGGTCGCCAGCGCGCTCGCCAACCGCCAGATCGCCCCTCCGGCCACGACCAGGGCCACCACGTAGAACATCGCGGCGAACGCCGTGATGACCGAAGTCAGGATCAAGGCTTCCTGGTTCAGGGTGTCGAGCGCCATGCCGCTCCACGCCGCCGCGACCGCGATCAGCGCGCCGAGCAGCCAGAGGCCGGAGTTGCGTCGGAAGTAGGCGCGTCCGTACTCCCAGTCGAAGGCCCCGAGCAGCGCGGTCGAGGCCGCGCCCATCACCGGCTCGTACTCGGTGCCGAAGCTGACGCTGTTGCGGCCGTCGGCGAACAGGGCGCGGTGGACCGCGCGCTCGCCGGGCGGCAGGGTGTCGTCGATGGTCGTCCGGTTGCGCTGGCCGCCGGCGCTTCTGGACAGCGTGAACTCGCCCTCGCCATCGTCCGCGATCGTGATCCGGCCCTTGGTCGCGAGGCTGGTGAGCGCCACGGTCATGGCGCGGCCGGCGTCGAAATCGCCGCCGAAGCCCTCGTTCCAGATGTAACCCACCGCCACCGGCGACAGGCCCTCCGGCGCTTCGAACAGCGCGATGATGACGCCCTTCTCGGGGTCGCGGCCGACGCGGTGCCAGGCAAGCGAGAAGTAGGCGAGCAGGACGATGACCAGCGCGCCACCGGCCAGCACGCCCTTGTTGGCGGCGGCAAGGGCCCGCAGCCGGTCCGCCCGCGTCGGGCGCTCGACCGCGCCTTCGGGCCAGGCCACGGCGATTGTGAAGCCCTCGGAAGGGTGGAGCACCCGGGTGGTGGCGATCCGCACCGTGCCGCCGTCGTGCTCGGTGACGGCGAAATCCCGGCCGGTGGCGCCGCGCGGGCCGGTGTAGCCGGCGACCCGCTCGGCCGGCATCCCGCCGGGCAGCCGCACGGTGACCGACGCCCGGTCGATCGGGAACGCCCAGGCGTCGCCGGTGACGTTCCAGTACAACTCGTCCTCGCCGTCGCGGTGCAGCAGTTGCCGGGTCGTCAGGTACTCGATGGTGTAGCGGTAGCGGCCGGACTCCAGCAGGACATCCTGGCGCCCAATGTAGATCCGGACCCCGGCGTCGAGGTCGGCGAGGAGGTACGATTACGGCCGGCCGCCGCGCTCGACGCGGATCACCTCGAAGCCGACGAGGTGGCTGAGCCAGTCGGCGGTCAAGGCGCGCAGCGGGAAGTCGCGGAAGATGCCGCGCCGGATCTCCTGGCCGGCCGCCGCCACCTCGATGGTCTCGACGACGCGCAGCGCGCCGTCCGGCTGCACGGTCACGTCGGCGTCGAACGCCAGGATGCGCTCGCCCTGCGCGGCCGCCGGTCCGGCCGCGATGGCGGCCAGGACAGCCAGCACCGCCGGCAGCAGGCGGAGCAAGCGCCGCATCGCGGCCGTCAGAACGCGACGGACGGCAGCGCCCGGTCGCCGGCGTGCTCGACCTCGTAGTACTCCGCCGGCAGGAACCGGAACCAGCCGGCGACGATGTTGCTCGGGAACGACTCGATCAGGGTGTTCAGGTCGCGGACGCTGCCGTTGTAGTAGCGGCGCGACATCTGGATCTGGTCCTCGAGTTCGGCCAGGGTCGATTGCAGCTCGCGGAAATTGGCGTCGGCGGCCAGTGCCGGATAGCTCTCGGCGACCATCAGCAGCCGCGACAGCGCCGCCGACAGCTCGCCCTCCGCCGCCTGCCGCGCCGCCGGGCCGGCGCCGGCGGCGGCCTGCACCCGCGACCGCATCTCGGTGACCGCCTCCAGCACGCCGCGCTCGTGTTGGGCATAGCCCTTCACGGTGTTGACGAGGTTGGGGATCAGGTCGGCGCGCCGCTTGAGCTGCACGTCGATCCCGCTCCACCCCTCGCGGACCTGCTGGCGCCTGGCGACCAGTCGGTTGTAGATCAGGATGCCCCAGCCGGCGAGCACCGCCGCCGCGACCAGGACCAGCGTGGTCGTCGACATGTCCCCCATCCCCGCACCACTCCCCTTGACGCTGCCGCAGTTTCGAAACGACAGGCGCGGAAACGATAGACATTGCAATCGGCCGGGCGAAGTGAATTTTAGCCTTCGATCGACGGTATCGCTGCGCGCCGGAATCAGGCGTCCGGGCCGTGGAACTCCATCAACCCGAGCACGTGCCGCGCCCGACCGGAGGCGTCGGACAGCGGCAGCAGCAGCCGGGTGTAGAGAAGCTGATCGTTGAGGGTGGCGGCGTCGCGGGTGTTGCGAACCAGGACGCCGGCGGCGTCGTCGACGCACCGCCGATGTTCGTACAGCGTCTCGTCCAGGGCGGCGCCGGTCAGCCGCTCGCCCAGCGAGTCGCCCTTGAGGCCGTGGCCGTAGCGGGAGTTCACCGCTTCGCCGACCAGTCGAAACCTGAAATCGCCGTCGACCGCGTCGAGCAGCACGATGTTCGCCAGCAGCCCCCGCATGTCGAGCGGGTCGACCTCCTCGCGTGCCGGCATGGGCCGGTCGCCTCGCCAGGCGTTCCAGATCGCCAGCAGGCGGTTCGCCAGCGGATGCCGCGCCATAACATCCGGCGGCGTCCCTGGCTGGAACACCGTGAGCCGGCCATGCCGGAAGGTCCCCATCGGCCGTTGGATCGGGCCGGACATGGTGTTCCCCGCGATACGTCGGTGCGTCGGCCGGGCAGCCTGCCGGCGCGTTGAAGCGTACCGATTTCGGAGTGAGTGTAGCGCGGATTGGCGCACGCTTGACAGATGGTCGGGGTACGGGGATTGGTTGGTCGGATGCAAGGCGCGGGCGCGCGCCGACGTGGTACCGGAAGCGGGGGTGGGGATGCCGAAGACGTGGATTGCGCTGGCGTTGCTGCCGGCCCTGGTGGCGAGTGTGCTGGCCTCGGGGCTGGCCCGCGCCGAAGGCGTGGTGTTCCTGACCCGACACGCTGAGAAGAGCCTGGAGGTACCCGGCGACGCCGCTCCGCTGCTGACCGAGGGCAGCGCCCGCGCACGGACCCTGGCCCGCATGCTGGTCGACGCCGGCATCGACGAGTTGATCACCACCGACGCCCTTCGCAGCCGGCAGACCGGGCAGCCCTTCGCCGAGGTGTCGGGGCTGCAGCCGCAGGTGATGACGCGCGACGAGCAGGTCGCGTTCGCCGCCCGGTTGCGCGCCAAGCCGGACGACCGGGATCGGCTGATGATCGGCCACACACGCAACATCCCGCGTATCCTCGAGGCGCTGGGGGTACCCGGCGGCGGCCAGATGGCGCTCAACCCCGACACCGACTACGACAACCTGTTCGTGATCCAGATGTACCCGGACCGGCCCGCCAGCATGGTGCGCCTGCGCTTCGCGATCGCCGACTGAGGCGGCGAGGGCGCTCCCTCCCTCCCTGTCGACATCAAGTCGGTGAGCGGCCACCTCTCCCTCGCCGTCCGACGGAGCGGCGGGTGGATCCCGGCTCGAGCTGCGCTTGGCCGGGATGACGACAGGTGAGGGGAGGCGGCCCCCTTTCCCTCGTCGTCATCCCGGACGAACGCACTCCAGCGCGGGCGATCTGGGATCCATGGAGCGACGGCGGCTTGCCGATGCTGCCGGCGACGAAGCGGCAGGTGGGGGAGGGCTCGCTCCCTGATCGCGTTACCCTGGAGTCCGTTCCACCTAAAAAAACTGCCCGGAAGCGCTCGGCTTCCGGGCAAGTTGAACAGGGAGGCTTCACGTCTGGGAGACGTAGGACCCCGAAGGGCCCTGCTCTGAGCGGGGGGCTCAGAGAGGATGTTGCAACGCAACATCCAGACGATACGAGAAATAGGTTGCCGAATGATTAAGCACCATCCGCAAAAGGGCAGCTCCGATATGCGCTAAGCGCATGGCTCGCGATGCCGTAACGCGGGAGAACGCGGGGCTCGGCGGCCTCGAGGCGTCCGCGGGTCAGAACTGCGACTTCGCGACTTCCTGGATCAGGAAGTCGCGCAGCACGGTGATGCGCTTGGAATGCCGGAGTTCCTCCGGGTAGACGAAATAGGCCGGGACCTGTGGGCCCTCCAGGTCCGGCACCACGCGCACCAGGCTGACGTCCTCGCGCGCCATGTAGTCGGGCAGCGCCGCGATACCGACCCCGGTCTGCACCGCGCGGTACATGGCGAAATAGTTGTTCACCCGCAGCACCGACCCTGGCCGGCCGCGCGGGCCGGACGCCACGTCGAGCAGCCAGTTGACGTTTGGGAACGGCGGGTGCGCGGTCTCGCCGTAGATCACCAGACGATGACCGGCGAGATCGGCCGGGGTGCGCGGCACGCCGGCCGCCTTCAGGTAGGAGGCGGCGGCGTACAGGTGGAACTTGATGGTCTTGAGGTGGCGCTGGATCAGGTCGGGCTGGCGAGGCGGTGTCAGGCGCAGCGCCACGTCGGCCTGACGCATCGACAGGTCGAGTTCGCTGTCGTTCAGGATCAGGGTCAGGCTGATCTCCGGGTACAGTTCCAGGAAGGCGCCGATGCGCGGCGTCAGCCAGTTCGACCCGAGCGCCACCGTGGTGGTCAGGCGCAGCGGCCCCTTCGGCCGGTCCTTGCCCTCCGACAGGATCGCCTCGGTGGTCGCCAGCTTGGCGAACACGTCGCGGGCGGTCTGGAACAGGATCTCGCCCTGCTCGGTGAGGATCAGGCCACGGGCGTGCCGGTGGAACAGCGGCACCCGCAGGCTTTCCTCAAGATGGCTGATCTGGCGGCTGACGGCGGACTGGCTCAGATTCAGGGTGTCGCCAGCGTGCGTGAAGCTGCCGGCCTCGGCAACCGCATGAAAGACGCGCAGCTTGTCCCAGTCCATGACCCGCCCGCCGACACACCCGCGGCGTCGAGCCGCACCCGGTATTTCTACACGAGACCGGCCGCCGGGTTAACCCTCCCGGGTGCCGGCGATAGTCCGGACCTCCGTCATTCGGCGGCGGCGGCCTGGGCGGAGTCCTCCATGTCGGAGAGGTGGCGCTCGGCCTCCAGCGCCGCCATGCAGCCCATGCCGGCGGCGGTGACCGCCTGGCGAAACACCTTGTCGACGCAGTCGCCGGCGGCGAACACGCCTGGCACTGTCGTCCGCGTCGAGCCGGCGTCGACAATCAGGTAGCCGTCCTCGTCGAGCGGCAGGTGGCCGCGAAACGGCTTGGTGGCCGGGTCGTGGCCGATGGCGACGAACAGCCCCTCGGCCGGGATCACCGTGGTGTCGCCGGTGCGGGCGTTGCGAATCCGCACCGCCTCCACGCCGGCGAACGGCCCGTCGCCGCCCAGCACCTCGTCGACTACATGGTCCCAGATCACTCGGACCTTGGGATGCCGGAACAGCCGGTCCTGCATGATCTTCTCGGCGCGAAGCGTGTCGCGGCGGTGCACCAGTGTCACCGAGCCGCAGATGTTGGCGAGGTACAGCGCCTCCTCGACGGCGGTATTGCCGCCGCCGACCACCACGACGTCCTTGTCGCGGTAGAAAAACCCGTCGCAGGTGGCGCAGGCCGAGACGCCGCGGCCGTTGAACTGCCGCTCGCTCGGCAGGCCGAGCCAGCGCGCCTGGGCGCCGGTGGCGACGATCACGGCGTCGGCCAGATAGCGATCGCCGCTGTCGCCGACGCAGCGCAGCGGCCGGGTCGAAAAGTCGACTTCGACGATCACGTCGTTGACGATCCGGGTGCCGACATGCTCGGCCTGCTTCTGCATCTGTTCCATCAGCCAGGGGCCCTGGATGACGTCGGCGAAACCGGGGTAGTTCTCGACGTCCGAAGTGATGGTCATCTGGCCACCCGGCTGCAGGCCTGCGACCAGCATCGGCGACAGGTTGGCGCGCGCCGTGTAGATGCCGGCGGTCAGTCCAGCCGCCCCCGCGCCAATGATCAGGACTTTCACGCGGTGCTCGGCCATCGACCTCTCCATGCTCGGGACCCGAACAACATAGTGACCCCCGCCGCCGGTCTCAACCGAGCCTCCGGCCGCGCGCCGTGTCGCCAACGGCGCGTCGAGTCGCGCCTTGAGGTATCCGGGGCGCCGCCTCCGGGCAAACCCGGATGCCGGGCGCGACTCCGGCGCCGGCCTAGAACCCGAACATGTGATCGAGCGAGAACGCCGCGCCGTCGCGGATCAGGCCGTGATAGCCGAACAGACGGCAGGTGGTGTCCCGGATCAGCACATAGCCGCCGCCCGCGGCGCGGGCGATATCGCCGGCGTCGAAAGTCTGCGAGGCCCGCCACAGCCGCGATCCGCCGCACGGTATGGCGAGCCCGGCGTGGGCGATCTCGCTGCCGTCGGCCGCGGTCAGGACCAGGTCGGTGGCGGAAACCTCGTGCCAGGGCGTCGAGGCCGGGTAAATCAGGTGGCAGAGGGTGTCGACCCGGTCGAGGTCGTTGCCGAGACGCAGGAACAGCCGTGTCGACAACCCCGGCGGCGGCCCGCCATAGCTCTGCGGCTCGCCCTTGAAGGTCAGCACGCCGTTGAACACGTGGGCGCCGAAGCTGGTGTCGGCGGCGTGCCCGGTCTCGCGGTCCTCGTAGCGGAACAGGCCGTGCAGCCAGCCGTCGGGGGCGTCGTTGGCGCCGGCGTCGAAATCGTAGATCAACTCGATGTGGCCGTAGCCGGAGGGCAGGACGGTGTCACCCAGGGTCTCGGACACGTCGATCGCCAGGCTGTCGGCGCGGGCCAGCACGCCGAGCCGCCGGCGCGCGGCCTCGCCGCCGTCGGCATCGTAGATCACCGCCTGGATCGGCAGACGCATCTGCGCCGTGGACATCGGCGTCGGCAGCGCGTGCGTGCGGTAGCGGTCGAGCGGCAGGACCGGGGCCGGCAGGATCCAGCCCTTGCCGAGGTGGCGCGACGCCTCGGCGATCCGGGAGTCGGGCTTCAGGTCGACGCGCTCGACGTTGACGTGGGCGATGCGGTTGCGACGGTTGCCGGCGCGGATCTCGTAGCGCGGCCGGACCACATGCTTGCCGGCCTGCAGCTCGAACTGCGCCGGCCAGCGCTGGTCGGGGAACAGCGCCGCCGGATCCAGCGCCCGGCAGCCGAAGCCGGGAATCTCGGTGTCGAACCACCGGATGTCGTCGCGCCCCATCACGTTGAGGCCGATGGTGCCGGCCGGTACCGGCGCCGGGTGCGCGTTCTGCAGCCACAGCGTCACCCGCTCGCCGTCCTTCGGCGCCGGCAGGCCGGCGTACAGGTCGGCCGGCCAGGCGTTGGCGTCGTGGGTGCAGGACAGCTCCTCGTCGCCGTCCCCATAGGTGTCGACGGCGTATTTCACCACATCGTGGCCGCGCGCGCCGATGGCGTGGATGAACAGGGTGCCGGCGAAGTCGTCGAGGCCGAAGCGCCCGCGGATCTCGGCGCTGTCGATCACGATGCCCGCCACGCCGTCCGCCAGCTTCTGCTCCCACGTCGCGAGTTCGCCGCCGTCGGCGTCGAACAGCCGCATCCAGAGCCGCAGGCCGCGGCCGCCGTAGCCGGTCCAGTAGTTGGCGGTCACCAGCCGGGTGTGGCGGCCGGCCTCGTCGCGCAGGAAGGCGTGGTTGGTGGCGAAGTTCAACGGGTCGAGATATTTGCGCGGGTTGCTGAGCATGGCGTCCGGCAGCCGGACGGCGTCCAGGGTCACCAGCTCGGCGCCGGCCGGCAGCAGGTGGCGCACGTGGTCGGCGGCGCGGTGGGCGTCGAAGCCGGCCAGCAGCACCGCGCGGGCGCCGCTCGCGGGCAGCTCGGTGACCGGCCGCGCCCGGTGCCCGAGGACGGTCTCGCCGATCCGCTCGACCGCCTGCACGAACACGTCATGGATATCGAGGCGGGTCAGGTCGTGCAGCTCGGCGAGGGTGCCGAGATGCCCCATCGGGTCGTACAGGGCCACCGGCCCGACGCCCGCCAGCCGCGCCAGCAGGGCGCCCAGCGCCTCGGCGGTCAGCGGGTGCCCGACCGCCTTGAAGAAGCTGAAGCCACCAACCTGATTGGAGAAGGTGTCGATCTTGAGAGCCATGGCGCGGGTCCGGATGCGATCGCGGGATCGGATGGATGCATACCCGAGGCGGTTGGTCCCGGCAACGCGGCGAGACGACCCGGCCGGCTTCGCTCCGGGCGATGGGCGGCGGGTCAGGCGGCGAGAAGGCCGGCGTCGATCAGCCGCCGCCGCAGGGTCTGACCCACCCGGGGCGTCTCGTCGAGGCAGGGATGGGTCCAGTGCTCGATCCGGCCGTCGAAGGCACGGGTGTGACCGGCGGCGCGCAGCCGCGCGTGAAAGGCGGCGAGCCGGCCGCTCTCGGGTTCGACGGTGGCGATGTAGACCGGCTTGCCGGTGGCGCAGGCCTCCGACGCCATGTTGACGGAATCCGAGGTCACCACCAGGGCGTCGGCGAGGGCCAGGAAGCCGAGATACGGGTTCTCGCCGTCGCCGGTCCACACCTGCGCCGGCCGGCCGGCGAGACCGTCCCTGAGCGCCGCGCGGGTGGCGGCGTCGGTGCGGCGCGACGTCACCACCAGCAGGCCGGCCCCGGAATCGGCGACCTGTCTGAGCCGCTCGACGAACCGTGCGACCGCGTCGGCCGAAAAATCGTAACGCTTGTTGCTGCCGCCGACCATCACCGCCACCAGCGGCCGCGGCATGCCGGTCGCCTCCGGCTCCCAGTGCCGGGCGGCGTCGGCCAGGATCTCGGGGTCATGGGGGTTGAGGGCGCCGAGCGTGGTGACGACGTTGGGCCCCCGCGTCGGATCGTGCTCGGGCACCACCAGCAGGTCGAAACGCCTCGGGTCGAGCCTGGGGTCCTGGATATGGGCGAGGAAGGCCCGCTTGCCCGACAGCCGCTTGACGGCCAGCGCCGCCCCGGCGGTGCGCCGGCCGCAGGATATCACCACGTCCGGCCAGGGTGCGGCGATCGGATCGCCTCCGGCGGTCGCCGGCACCCCCGGCAGGCTGCCCAGCACCGGCAGCGCGCGCAGCAGGAGGCTGGGGTGGACCCGCTTGACGATCGGCGTCAGCCCGGCCGCCTTGGCCAGGCCGAGACACTGGATCCGCATCCCGACGGTGCCGTCGGTGAGGATCCAGGTGATCGGCTGCTCTGGCTCGCTGGGGGTGATCGGCATCGCTGGCTCGGCAGGGGAGCAGGGTCGTTTTATATCACGAACGTGTAATAATGTTGCGTCGAGGAGGTGGTATCCCTATGTTGCGTTCCACGGCGCGCGTCCGCGCCGATCTCTTCACACCTTTCACGCCCCGCCTTTCACACCCCGACCTTTCACAGACAGGGAGCCGCGCGGTGCGTCGCGTGAAACTGGACCGGATCGACCGCCGCATTCTGCGGGATCTGCAAGACGATGGCCGCATGACCAACGTCGAGCTGGCGAGCCGTGCCGGCATTTCCGCGCCGCCCTGCCTCAGACGCGTCCGGGCCCTGGAAGAGGCCGGTTACCTTCGGGGATACCACGCTGACATCGCCCCGGAAATGCTCGGTTTCACGGTCACCATCTACGCCCAGGTCGGCTTGACCAGTCAGGCCGAGACCGACTTGGCCCGCTTCGAGCAGATGGTCGGCGAGTGGCCGGAAGTCCGCGAGTGCCATATGCTCATGGGCGAGGCGGACTTCCTCTTGAAGATTGTCGCCCGCGATTGGGACGCCTTCCAGAAGTTCCTGACCAGCCGTCTGACCTCGGCCCCGCTGGTTTCAAACGTCAAGACCGCCCTGGTGATCCGGACCCGCAAGCGTCTGCCGGGGGTGCCGATCGACGAAGAACCCGAGGGCGACGAGGAACAGCCGGCAGCCTGAAGCGTTCGGGCGCGGAGCGGCGGGTGGGTCCCGGGTCGGGCGTCGCCCGCCCGGGATGACGACCAAAAGAGAGTGTCGCGCTCTTCCACCACCGCCGTCAGCCCGGCCGAAGCGGCGCAGTCGCGCAGAGCCGGACCCACAAAGCGACGTGCGCCCGTGCTATTGGATAGCGATCGACAGGATCTCCAGGCTTTTGGCGCCGCGTGGCGTCGCAACCTCGACAGAATCCCCGACCCGCTTGCCGATCAGGGCGCGGGCGATCGGCGAAGCGGTCGAAATCATCCCCTTCGAAAGGTCGGCTTCGTAGGGGCCGACGATGGTGTACTTGGTCTCCTCGTCGGTATCCTCGTCGGCGACTTCGACGGTCACCCCGAAGGTAACGGTGTCGCCGGAAAGCTTCTTGACGTCAATCACCTCGCAGCGGCTGACCACGTCCTCGAGTTCGCCGACCCGCCCCTCGATGAACGATTGGCGTTCACGCGCGGCGTGGTACTCGGCGTTCTCGGATAGATCCCCGTGCTCGCGCGCCTCGGCGATCGCCTTGATGACCGCCGGTCGCTCGATCGTCTTCAACTGCCTCAGTTCGTCCTGAAGACGCTGAAACCCGCTCGCTGTGATAGGAACCTTGTCCATCGGCCTACGCTGTCCGTTCACCCGCTGTTCCACGCCGTCCATTCCAGGCGCCGCGGTCCGCCGGCTCAGTCGGTACGCCCAACAAGCCTCCTGCCGACCCCGCGACCGTCAGAACGATCCGGACAGATAGGACTGCAGGGGAGCCACTTCAAGACGCCCAGCCTTCATCGCCGCGATCGCTCGAACCGCCGCGCGGGCGCCCTCGACGGTCGTGTAGTAGGGAATATTGTGGGTCAGGGCAGTGTGGCGCAAGCTGAAACTATCCCGGATCGCCTGCGCTCCCTCGGTGGTGTTGATCACCAGATGGACCCGGCCGGACAGCATGTCGTCGACGATGTGCGGTCGCCCCTCGAGCACCTTCTTGACCCGCACGGACGGAATGCCGTGCGCCTCCAGCGCGTCGGCGGTGCCGGACGTCGCCAGCAGGGTGAAGCCGATCCGCTGCAGATCCTCGGCGATCAGCACCAGCATCGCCTTGTCGGCGTCGCGGACCGACACGAACACCGTGCCGGTCTCGGGAAGCACGACGCCGGCGCCGAGCTGGGATTTGGCGAACGCCCGCTCGAACGTGCGGTCGATGCCCATGACCTCGCCGGTGGAGCGCATCTCCGGGCCGAGGATGATGTCGGTGCCCGGGAACCGCGCAAACGGGAACACCGCCTCCTTGACGGCGACGTGACCCGGTGTGCGTTCCGGCAAGTCGAAGGCGGCCAGCTTCTCGCCGGCCATTACGCGCGCGGCGATCTTGGCGATCGCCACGCCGGTCGCCTTGGCGACGAATGGCACGGTCCGGCTGGCGCGCGGGTTGACCTCCAGGATGAACACCTCGCCGTCCTTGACCGCGAACTGCACGTTCATCAGCCCTACCACGCCGAGCCCGCGGGCGAGCATGCCGGTCTGGCGCTTGACCTCGGCCACGATCGTGTCGGGCAGCGAGACCGGCGGCAGCGAGCAGGCGCTGTCGCCGGAATGGATGCCGGCCTCCTCGATGTGCTCCATCACGCCGGCGATGAACACGTCTGTTCCGTCGGCGACGGCGTCGACGTCGATCTCGGTGGCGTTGCGCAGGAAGCTGTCGATCAGCACCGGGCTCTTGCCCGACACCACGACGGCGTTGCGCATGTAGCGGCGCAGCCCCTCGATGTCGTGAACGATCTCCATGGCGCGGCCGCCAAGCACGTAGGACGGCCGGATGACCACCGGGTAGCCGATGGTCTCGGCCACCCGCTCGGCCTGCTCGGTCGAGGTCGCGGTGCCGTTCTCCGGCTGGCGAAGCTTGAGGCGGTGCAGCAGCTTCTGGAAGCGCTCGCGGTCCTCGGCCAGGTCGATGGCGTCCGGCGAGGTGCCGAGGATCGGGATCTGCGCCTTCTCCAGCGCCGCGGCGAGCTTGAGCGGGGTCTGCCCGCCGAACTGCACGATCACGCCGAGCACGGTGCCGCTGGTGCGCTCGCCCTCGACGATCTCGATGACGTCCTCGGCGGTCAGTGGCTCGAAGTACAGCCGGTCCGAGGTGTCGTAATCGGTCGAGACGGTCTCCGGGTTGCAGTTGACCATGATGGTCTCGAACCCGGCGTCCGACAGCGCGTAGGCGGCGTGGACGCAGCAGTAGTCGAACTCGATACCCTGGCCGATCCGGTTCGGTCCGCCGCCCAGGATCACCACCTTGGTGCGGTCGGTCGGCTCGGCCTCGTTCTCCGCCGCCACCGCGCCATCCGGGCCGATCATGCCGGTCTCGTAGGTCGAATACATGTACGGCGTGTCGGACGGAATCTCGCCGGCGCAGGTGTCGATGCGCTTGTAGACCGGGCGCACGCCGGCAGCCCGTCGCCGCGCCGCCACCGTGTCCTCGTCGTGGCCGGCGAGCTGGCCGATCCGGGCGTCCGAGAAGCCCATGGCCTTTGCGGCCAGCCATTCAGCCGGGACGGTGGGCAGGCCGGCGGCGGCGATTCGCGCCTCGGCCTCGACGATCTCCTTGATGCGCGCCAGGAACCAGGGATCGATCTTGCAGGCGGCGTGGACCTCGTCGATCGAGAGCCCGGCGCGCAGCGCCTGGGCGACGTTCAGCAGCCTGTCCGAGGTCGGCTCGCTCAGCGCCGCCATCACCCGCTGGCGGTCGACTTCGCCGCCCTCGGTACCGGGGAGATCGATGGGGTCGAGTCCGCACAACCCGGTCTCCAGGCTGCGCAGTGCCTTTTGCAGTGATTCCGCGAAGGTCCGGCCGATCGCCATGGCCTCGCCCACCGACTTCATCGACGTAGTCAGCCGGGCGTCGGCACCCGGGAACTTCTCGAAGGTGAAGCGCGGGATCTTGGTGACCACGTAGTCGATGGTCGGCTCGAAGCTGGCCGGGGTGACCTTGGTGATGTCGTTGTCGAGTTCGTCGAGGGTGTACCCGACGGCCAGCTTGGCGGCGACCCTGGCGATCGGGAAGCCGGTCGCCTTGGAGGCGAGCGCCGACGAGCGCGACACCCGCGGGTTCATCTCGATGACGATCTGCCGGCCGGTCGCCGGGTCGACGGCGAACTGCACGTTCGAGCCGCCGGTGTCGACCCCGATCTCGCGCAGCACCGCGATCGAGGCGTTGCGCATGCGCTGGTATTCCTTGTCGGTCAAGGTCAGCGCCGGCGCCACGGTGATGCTGTCGCCGGTGTGGACGCCCATCGGATCGATGTTCTCGATCGAGCAGACTATGATGCAGTTGTCCGCGCGGTCGCGGATCACCTCCATCTCGAATTCCTTCCAGCCGAGCACCGACTCCTCGATCAGCACCTCGTTGACCGGCGACAGGCGCAGGCCGTTCTGGACGATCTGCTCGAACTCCTCGCGGTTGTAGGCGATGCCGCCGCCCTGGCCGCCGAGGGTGTAGGACGGCCGGATGATCGCCGGCAGCCCGACCAATTCGAGCGCGTCGGCCGCCTCCTCGAATTTGCCGACCAGCTGCGAGCGCGGGGTGTCCAGCCCGATGGCCTCCATCGCGGCGCGAAACTTCAGGCGATCCTCGGCCTTCTCGATGGCGGCAAGGTCGGCGCCGATCAGCTCGACGCCGAACTCGGCCAGCGTGCCGTCGCGGGCCAGCGCGCGGGCGATGTTCAGGGCGGTCTGCCCGCCCATGGTCGGCAGCAGGGCGTCCGGGCGCTCGCGCTCGATCACCCGGCGCACCATGTCCGGCGTGATCGGCTCGATGTAGGTGGCGTCCGCCGTGCCCGGGTCGGTCATGATGGTCGCCGGGTTGGAGTTCACCAGGATCACCCGGTAGCCCTCCTCGCGCAGCGCCTTGCAGGCCTGGGTCCCGGAATAGTCGAACTCGCAGGCCTGGCCGATGACGATCGGCCCGGCGCCGACGATCAGGATGGACGAGATGTCGGTGCGCTTAGGCATTGCGTTCCATCAACTCCCGGAAACGGGCGAACAGGTAGTGGCTGTCCATCGGCCCCGGCGAGGCCTCCGGATGGTACTGCACGGAGAACACCGGCCTGCCGTCGACCTTCAGGCCCTCGATGGTGCCGTCGAACAGCGAACGGTGGGTGACGGTGACGCCTTCCGGCAGCGAGCCCTCGGCGACCACGAAGCCGTGGTTCTGGCTGGTGATCTCGACCCGCCCGGTCTCCAGATCCTTGACCGGGTGGTTGGCGCCGCGGTGGCCCATGTGCATCTTCTCGGTCCTGGCGCCCAGGGCCAGCGCCAGCATCTGGTGGCCGAGGCAGATCCCGAACACCGGCTTGCCGCTGTCGATCAGCCGCTTCAGTTCCGGCACCGCGTAGACGCCGGTCGCCGCCGGGTCGCCAGGGCCGTTGGCCAGGAACACCCCGTCGGGCCGGTGGCCGAGGATCTCGTCGGCGGTGGTCGACGCCGGCACCACGGTCACGCGGCAACCCTGCGACGCGAGATTGCGCAGAATGTTGCGCTTGGCGCCATAGTCGACGGCGACGACGTGGAAGCGCGGCGCGTCGAGCCGGCCGAAGGCGTCGCCGCTGCCGTCGTCGGCGAACCGCCAGAGCGTCTCGTCCCAGGCGTAGGTCTGGGAGCAGGATACCGTCTTGGCGAGGTCCATGCCCTCGAGGCCCGGCCAGCCGGCGGCGATCGCCTGCAGGGCGGCCACGTCGATGCGGCCGTCGGGGGCGTGGCAGAGCACGCCGTGCGGCGCGCCGAGGTCGCGGATGCGGCGGGTCAGGCGGCGGGTGTCGATGCCGGCGAGGCCGGGCAGATCGACCGATTTCAGCCAGTCGTCGAGGTGGCGGGTGGCCCGGTAGTTCGACGGGTCGCCGATTTCGGCGCGCAGCACGCAGCCGAGCGAGGCCGGGGTCGTGCTCTCCAGGTCGTTCGGGTTGGCGCCGACGTTGCCGATGTGGGGAAAGGTGAAGGTGATGATCTGGCCGGCGTAGGACGGGTCGGTCAGGATCTCCTGGTACCCGCTCATCGAGGTGTTGAAGCAGACTTCGCCGACCCGCGTGACGGCCGCTCCCAGGCCGCGCCCCCAGAACACCGTGCCGTCGGCGAGCACGAGGGCGCCGGTGGCGCCGGGTGGGGACGAGGTGGGCGCGGAAGGGTCGGGCATTAGAAACTCCGATCGGGCGAAGGCTCGCGCGCACGGGAACCCAGCGAAGGCGCTGGGGTTGAAAACCGGCTGCGAACGGGCAAATTGGCGGGTTGATAGGCGAAAGGCGGACTGTCGTCAAGCTGTAAGAATCTATGAGAAGTCTGCAAAATCAACAGGTTGAGAAATCGTCACGCGTTTGCATGGTCCGGGCCGATCCTGTAATGTCCGCCATCCGCTGCATCGCAGCGTATGACGGGCGACGGCTTCGGTCTTTGGGGAGAACCGACAATGTTGCGCGACCAGCTTACCGTGGCTTTGAAAGATGCGATGCGCGCCAAGGACGGGCGTGCGCTCGCGACCGTGCGCCTGATCCTGGCGGCCCTCAAGGACCGCGACATCGCCGCCCGCGACAAGGGCGTGATGGATGGTATCGGCGAGGACGAGATCCTCTCCATGCTGCAGACCATGATCAAGCAGCGCCAGGAATCGATCCGGCTCTACGAGCAGGGCGGGCGCTGCGAACTGGCCCAGCAGGAGCAGGAGGAGATCGACGTCATCCGCCGCTTCATGCCGAGCCCGATCGAGGGCAGCGAACTGGAGACGGCCATCAAGACGACGATCGTCGAGATCGGTGCCGCGGACCTGAAGGACATGGGCCGCACGATGGCCGCCCTGAAGGAGCGGTATCCCGGCCGCATGGACTTCTCGAAAGCGTCCGGGATCGTGCGCGCCTCGCTGGTCTGAGCGTCAGCCGACCTGAGCGTCAGCCGACCTGAGCGTCAGCCGACCTGAGCGTCAGCCGACCTGAGCGTCAGCCGACCTGAGCGTCAGCCGACCTGAGCGTCAGCCGACCTGAGCGTCAGCCGACCGCCATCCAACCGATGTAGCCGCCGTAGAGGGCGAGGAAGCCGATACCCTCCATCCGGCAGATCCGGCGTCCGGTGGTCGCGAAGACCAGCAGCAGGAGGGTCGCCGCGACCATGATCCAGACGTCGGAATCGGCGATGTCCGCCGGGATCGCCATTGGCTCGACCAGCGCGGTGACCCCGAGAATGCCCAGCACGTTGTAGATGTTGCTGCCGAGGATGTTGCCGAAGGCGATATCGGCCTGCTTGCGGTAGGCCGCGACCATCGAGGTCGCGAGCTCCGGCAGCGAGGTGCCGACGGCGACGATGGTCAGCCCGATCACCGATTCGGAGACCCCGGAACGACGCGCCAGCTCGATCGCCGAGGTCACCAGCAGGTCGGCGCCCAGCATCACCACCGCCAGCCCGCCGACCGACAGCGCCAGCGCCACCGACAGGCGGGGCGGCGGGGCGGCGTCTTCCTCGGCCGGGGCGGACGTGCAGGTCGGATGCTGGATCGTGACGTAAAGATAGGCGACCAGGCCCGCGACCAGCAGCGCCCCGGTCAGCCGGTCGATGCTGCCGATCAGAGCGAGTCCCAGGCAGGCGATGGCGGCCACCAGGGCGACCATGCCATCGCGCCGCAGCGTCGCGCGCTGCACCGCGATCGGCGATACCGCGGCGGCAAGGCCGAGGATCAGCAGTATGTTGGCGATGTTGGAACCGACGATGTTGCCGACCGCGATCCCGGGCGACCCGATCAGCGCGGCCTCGACGCTGGTCACCAACTCCGGGGTCGAGGTGCCGAAACCGACCACCACCACGCCGACCACGAAGCTCGACATGCCGAGCCGCTCGGCAATGGCGCTGGCGCCTCGCACCAGGACCTCGCCGCCGACCAGAAGCATGACGAGGCCGGCGAGGAGCATGAGAATGGTCATGGACAGGCTGCCTTGGTTTGTCTGGGTTCGGATGATCCGACCGGCCGCGTCGCACCGCCCGGAACAGGCGTGCTCGTCGTGGCCGCTTTAGGTGGGGCAGTGCATACCCCGGCGCCACGTCAACCTGCGCATGGGTAGGCGTGCTGAAATTGCATGGGTCCGTCCTCGTGCCGATGCGGGCGGCGGCGCGCCGCGCCTTGACCGCCCCTGGCGCCGGGGGCAGGCTGCGCCGTAGGCTCATATACCAGTTGCCAAAATCTTGCCACGAAGCCTTGACGGCCACCGTCTTCCGGAGGAGACCCAGCATGACCGACCGCCACGATCCCATGAAGGGCAAGCGCCGCTCCTCGCAATGGTGGGGCAAGGCGGACAAGGACGGTTATGCCCATCGCTCCTGGATGAAGAACCAGGGCTTCCCGGCGGATCTGTTCGATGGCCGGCCGGTAATCGGCATTGCCAACACCTTCAGCGAGTTCAACCCCTGCAACGCGCATTTCCGCAAGATCGCGGAGCACGTCAAGCGCGGCATCTACGAGGCCGGCGGCTTCCCGCTTGAGTTCCCGGTTTTCTCGAACTCCGAGAGCCAGTTGCGGCCGACCGCGATGCTTTACCGCAACCTCGCCTCGATGGACGTCGAGGAAGCGATCCGCGGCTTGCCGATGGACGGCGTGGTGCTGCTGGTCGGCTGCGACAAGACCACCCCGGCGCTGCTGATGGGGGCGGCAAGCTGCGACCTGCCGACGATCTGCGTGTCGGGCGGGCCGATGCTGAACGGCTACTACAAGGGCGAGAAGATCGGCTCCGGCACCCATGTCTGGAAGTTCTCCGAGGCGGTGCGCGCCGGCGAGATGTCGATCGAGGCGTTCATGAGCGCCGAGGCCGACAACGCCCGCTCGGCCGGCCACTGTATGACCATGGGCACGGCCTCGACCATGGCCTCGATGGCGGAATCGCTGGGCGTGACGCTGCCCGGCAACGCCGCGATCCCGGCGGTGGATTCGCGCCGCTACGTCCTGGCGCACCTGTCCGGCCGGCGCGCCGTCGAGATGGTGATCGAGGATTTGAGGCTCTCGAAGATCCTCACCAAGCAGGCTTTCGAGAACGCCATCGTCACCAACGGCGCGATCGGCGGGTCGACCAACGCGGTGGTCCACCTGCTCGCCATGGCCGGCCGGATCGGCGTCGAGCTCAGCCTGGACGACTGGGACCGCCTTGGCCGTGACGTGCCCTGCCTGCTGAACCTGATGCCGTCGGGCGAGCACCTGATGGAGGATTTCTACTACGCGGGCGGCCTGCCGGCGATCCTGCGCGAGATCGGCGACTTCCTGCACAAGGAAGCGGTGACCGCCAACGGCAAGACCATCTGGGAGAACGTCAAGGACGCGCCGTGCTGGAACCGCGACGTGATCTTCGAGCTGTCGAAGCCGTTCAAGCCGAACGGCGGCATCGCGGTGGTGCGCGGCAACCTGTTCCCGGGCGGTGCCGTGGTGAAGCCGTCGGCGGCCAGCCCCGAGCTGATGGTGCACCGCGGCCGGGCGGTCGTGTTCGAGGACATCGACGACTACAAGGCGCGGATCGACGACGAGAACCTCGACATCGACGAGACCTGCATCATGGTTCTCAAGAACTGCGGACCGAAGGGTTATCCGGGCATGGCCGAGGTCGGCAACATGGGCCTGCCGCCGAAGGTGCTGCGCAAGGGCATCACCGACATGATCCGGGTGTCGGACGCCCGCATGTCCGGCACCGCCTACGGCACCGTGGTGCTGCACGGCGCGCCCGAGGCCGCCGCCGGCGGGCCGCTGGCTTATGTGCAAACGGGCGACGTGATCGAGCTCGACGTGCCGGGCCGGCGCATCCACCTCGACGTCTCAGACGCCGAGCTGGAGCGTCGCGGCGCCGCCGCGACGGGGTTCACCAACCCCTACGACCGCGGCTACACCAAGCTTTACATCGACACCGTCAACCAGGCCGACAAGGGCGCCGACCTCGACTTCCTGGTCGGCAAGTCGGGCACGCCGCTGATGCGGGAGAGCCACTGACGGGCGAGACAGCGGGAGACGGCGGGGAGAGGGGCGGCCTGCCCCCACCCGTCGTCATCCCGGCCAAGCGCAGCGCGAGCCGGGACCTACCCGCCGCTCCGTCGGTGGTAATATCGGCAAGCCACCGTCGTGGGCCCCGGATAGCCGCGGCTTCGCCACGGCTTCCGGGGTGACGACAAGAATGAGAAGGCGCCCACACGGGTTGCTCGCTCTCTCCTCCCGACGGGCAGTGGCGTCAGGCCACCGCCATGCCGCGCTTGATCGCCGGCCGGCTGCCTACCGACTCGGCCCAGCGCTTCAGGTTGCCGAGGCCGGCACCCTTGGCCTCGATCAGGGCCTTGCGGGAGTCGTAGACCGGGTACAGCGCCATGTCGGCGACGCCGTACTCGCCGGCCAGGTACTCGACCGCGCCGAGGCGCTTGTCGGCGTGGCCGAGTTGGCCGATCAGACGGTCCTCGAAGGCGCCCTGGGCGGTCTTGTCGTCGAGCTTGGAGGCATAGAACACCGCGCTGCTGGTCGGCGCGATGTCGGTGAGCGCGAACATCAGCCACTGCAGGTGAGCGGTCCGCTTGACCGGGTCGGCGGGCAGGAACTTGCCGGTCTTGTCGGCCAGGTACAGCAGGATGGCGCCGGACTGCGCGAGCGTGACGGTCTGGCCGCCGGGGCCGTCGTGGTCGACGATCGCCGGGATCGCGCCGACCGGGTTGATCTTCAGGAATTCCGGGCTGCGGCCCTCGCCCTTGGCGAGGTTGATCGTGTGCGGGGTGTAGGCGAGGCCGCATTCCTCGAGCATCAGGGCCGGGCGACGGCCGTTGCCGGTGCCGGCGGTGTAAAAGTCGATCATGGGAGCGGAACTCCGGGTTCGCTGAGACGACGGGACCGTCGGGGCAACCGGCTGGCCGCCCCGTCCCGACGCGCCCACCTTACTCCGGCCCCGGCCGCCGCCAAGCCCGGATCAGGTCGTGATCGGGTCCTTTCCGTCGTACCACCGACGGAGCGGTGGGTTGGTCCGGGCTCGCGCTGCGCTTGGCCGGGATGACGACAGGGTGTGGGAGGCGCTGGCTCCCTGCGTCCTCCACCCCCGCCGTCGTCGTCATCCACCCCCCACCGTCGTCATCCCGGACCGGCCCGCCCTCGGCGGGACGGAGCCGGGAGCCACGGAGCGACGGTTGCCGGCCGATGCCGCCGCCGACGGAGCGGGCGGGTCCCGGCTCGCGCTGTGCTTGGCCGGGATGACGACGGGGTGTGTGGAGGCGCTGCGCCGGGTCAGCCGACCCGCTTGCCCTTGTCGTCGTAGCGGTACCAGCCGCGGCCGTAGCGCCGCCCGAGGCGGCCGGCGGCGTGCAACTGCTTGATGGTCGGCCGGGTGTGCATGCGGTCGCCGTAGGCGTCCTCCAGGATCGTCGACACCTTGAGCGCCAGGTCGATGGTGATGTTGTCCATGAGCTCGAACGGCCCGACCGGGTGGCCGAGGCCGAGCCGGCAGCCGGTGTCGATGTCCTCGGGCGTGCAGGCGCCTTCCTCGACCAGGCGGATTGCCTCGTCCCACATTGCGAACAGGATGCGGTTGACCGCGAAGCCGACCACGTCCTTGACCTGGATCGGGCTCTTGCCGATCTCCTCGCAGACCTGCGTCGCGGCCTTCACCACCTCCGGGTCGCTGTCGAAGCCGGAGATCACCTCGACAAGCTTCATGCGGCTGACCGGCGAGAAGAAGTGCAGGCCGAGGAAGTTCTTCTGCCGGGCCTCGGAGAAGTTCGAGGCCAGCACCGAGATCGAGATCGACGAGGTGTTGGACGCGATGATGGCGCCCGGCTTCAGCACGGCGTCGAGGTCCTTGTAGAGCTTGCCCTTGACCTGCTGGTCCTCGGTCACCGCCTCGATCACCAGGTCGACGTCGCCGAAGCCGGAGACGTCGGTCGCTGTCTCGATGTTGGCGAGCGCGCGCGGCTTGTCGGCCTCGGTGTAGAAGCCGCGGCCGATGCCGGAATCCAGTACCCCCTCCAGCTTCTTCATCGCCTTGTCGACGAACGCCCGGTCGGTGTCCATCAGGCGCACCTTGCGGTCGGCGAGCGCGAACACCAGCGCGATCTCCGAGCCCATCATGCCGGCGCCGCACACGCCGATCTTCTGGATGGTCATCAAATCCTCCGAAATGGTCGTAGCCGTCAGAACCAGATGTCGCACATCGTCGTCAGCGTGTCGTCGAGCCTGCCGAGCAGCTCGGCGTGGTGGGCCGTGCGCGGCAGCTCCCAGGCGGCGACGTAGCGCGCGGTGTGCAGCTTGCCCAGCAGGAAATCGCGCGGTCGGCCGGGGGCAGCCGCCGGCAGGTCGTCGAGGGCGGCTTTCGCCTGGCGCAGCCACACCCAGCCGAGGACGGTCAGGCCGGCCAGATCCATGTAGGCGGCGGCGTTGGCCAGCATGCGGGTCGGCCCGGTCTCCGGTGCCGACGCCAGCAGTCGCGCGGTCACGCCGGTCAGGCGGTCGAGGGCGGCGGCGGTCTCGGCCCGGATCGCCGCGAGGTCGGGATGCGGCGCGGCGGCGTCGAGCGAGGCCTGGATCTCCTGGATCACCGCCCGGAACGCCGCACCCTCGGCCATGCCGGCCTTGCGGCCGAGCAGGTCGATCGCCTGGATGGCGTTGGCGCCCTCGTGGATCGGGTTCAGGCGGTTGTCGCGGTAGATCCGCTCGACCGGGTAGTCGCGGGTGTAGCCGTAGCCGCCGAGTATCTGGATGGCGTTGTGGTTCGCCTCCAGCGCGCGATCGGAGAACCAGGATTTGATGACCGGCGTCAGGAAATCGAGCAGCAGCGCCTCGTGGTGCTGCACGGCCGGGTCGGGATCGTGGCGCTGGCGATCGATCCGCAACGCCAGGTCGAGCGCCAGCAGCAACCCGCCCTCGGCGACCGCCTTCTGCTGCAGCAGCATCCGGCGGACGTCGGCGTGCTGGATCAGCGCGAGTTGCGGCGCCGCCGGGTCCTTGTCGCCGGGGTGCCGGCCCTGGGCGCGCGAGCGGGCGTAATCGAGGCTCTCCTGGTAACCGGCGTAGGCCAGCATGATGGCGCCGAGGGCGACGCCGACCCGTGCCTCGTTCATCATGTGGAACATCTGGGCGAGCCCGCGACCGGGATCGCCCACCAGCCAGCCGACGCAGTCGTCGCGGTCGCCGAAGCTGAGCGCGGTGTTGACGGTGCCCCGGTAGCCCATCTTGTGGTTCAGGCCCACCAGGGTGACGTCGTTCGACGCCGCCGGCTCGCCGTCCGCGTCCAGCCGGAAGCGCGGCACGATGAACAGCGACAGCCCCTTGACCCCGGCCGGCGCTCCCTCGATGCGGGCCAGCGTCATGTGGATGATGTTGCGGGCCAGCTCGTGCTCGCCGCCCGAGGTCCACATCTTGGATCCCTTGATCGCGTAGCCGCCGTCGCCGAGCGGCCGCGCCGCGGTGCGCACGTCGGACAGCGACGATCCGGCGTGCGGTTCGGACAGCGCCATGGTGCCGAAGAACCGTCCGTCCAGCATCGGCACCATCCACAGCCGCCGCTGCTCGTCGGTGCCGTGGGCGTGGATCAGGTTGGCGGCGGCGATGGTCAGGAAGGCGTAGCCGACCGTCGGGGTGTTGGCGGCCTTGAAGTGCGCGAAGGCGGCCTGCTGGATGGTCCAGGGCAGGTGCATCCCGCCGAACTCGGCGTCGTGATGCGCCGCCAGGAACCCGGCCTCGGCGAACGCTGTCAGCGCCTCGCCGATCTCCGGTATCAGCACCACCCGGCCGTCCTCGAGGCGCGGCTCGTTGGCGTCCGACTTGGCGGCGTGCGGGCGGAACTTGTCCTCGGCGATCCGCCGGGCGGTGTCGATCACCTGGTCGAACGAGGCGCGGTCGTGGTCGGCGAAGCGTGGGTAGCGGGTGAGCGTGGCGGCGTCGAGCACCCGCCAGAGCGCGAAGCCGAGGTCGTCCGGGTCGATCAGCGGTACCGCCATGGGTCAGGCCAGGAGGAAGCCGCCGTCCACCGTCAGCACGGTGCCGGTCATGTAGCGCGAGGCATCGGAGGCCAGCAGCAGCAGGGCGCCGTCGAGATCGTCGGGGCGTCCGAGCCGGCGCTGCGGGATGCCCTTGACCAGCTTCTCGCCGGCGGGGCCGTGAAAGAATCCGGCGTTGATCGGGGTCTCGACGTAGCCGGGGGCGAGCGCGTTGACGCGCACGCCGACGCGCGCCAGTTCCAGCCCCATGGACTTGGTGAGCTGGATCAGCGCCGCCTTCGAGGCGCAGTAGCTGGCCAGGTGGCCGATGACCTGCTGGCCGAGCACGCTGGCGATGTTGATGATCGAGCCGCCGCCGCGCCCCGCCATCCGCCGCGCCGCCTCCTGGCCGGCGAGGAAACAGCCCTTCAAATTGGTGTCCAGCACCGCGTCCCAATCGTCCTCGGTGACCTCCAGGAACGGCTTCGGGATGGCGATGCCGGCGTTGTTGACCAGCACGTCGACCGGGCCGAGGGCCGCCTCGGCGGCGTCGAAGCCGGCGCGCACCGAGGCGGCGTCGGTCACGTCCATGGCGATCGCGTGCGCGCTGCCGCCGGCGGCCTCGATCGCGCCCTGAAGCTCGGCCAGCTTGCCGGTCTGACGGGCCGCGAGCGCCACCTTCGCGCCGGCCCGGGCGAGGGTGGCGGCGAAGCCGGCGCCGAGCCCCTGGCTGGCGCCGGTGACCAGCGCCGTCTTGCCGGTCAGATCGAACGTTTCGGCCATAGAGGGGCTCCATCCGGTCGCGGTGTCGAGTGACTCATAGCCGGGGCTGGCGTGGCAGGCAAATTCCGGCGGCCTGCGTCATGGTTCCACCGGGTAGTCGCGGCCGGCCCGCGGCTTGTAGGTTGGCAGCGACCAGCCGAGGCCGATGCCGCCGGCCCGGACGGCGAAGCTGACCGCAAACCCGAGGAACCCGGCGACCGGGTTGTCGATCCCGAGCGCGTGCGCCGCCACGTAGGCCCCGGCACCGCCTGCGACCGCCGTGGCGTACACCTCGCGGCGCAGGATCAGCGGGGTTTCCTGGCACAGCACGTCGCGAATCAAACCGCCGAAGGTCGCCGTCATGACGCCGAGCGCCACCGCGACCGGCGCCGCCGCCCCGTGGCGCAGGCCGAGTTCGGCCCCCATCACCGCGTAGGCCGAGATCCCGATCGCGTCGGCCCACAGCAGCACCACGAAGCGGCGCTGCACGATGTGGGCACCGAGATAGACCAGCACGGCGATCCCGAGGCACACCGCCAGGTAGCGGCCGTCGGCGATCCAGAACACCGGGCGCTCCAGCAGCAGGTCGCGCAGGGTGCCGCCGCCGATGCCGGTGGCCGTCGCCATCAGCCCGAAGCCGATCAGGTCCATCTGCTTGCGCGACGCCACCAGCGCCCCGGAAGCGGCGAACACCGCCACCCCCAGCAGGTCCAGCCATTGCAACCAACCGGCCATCCACGCCTCCTCCAGCCGCCCCCGCGATCCCGGGCCGGCGAAGTGTAGCCGGGCGCGTGGCGCGCGTATGCGGCACCGCCATCTTCCTTGATTCGCCGGGGCGCGCCGTCTAGTTTCTCGCACCCGCGAACAAGCGCCTGAGAGTCGTGTCATGCCCGATGGCGATCGACCGGATAGCCGGTTCGCCTTCCAGAACCTGATCCTGACGTTGCAGACCTACTGGGCGAGCAAGGGCTGCCTGATTCTGCAGCCCTACGACATGGAGGTCGGGGCCGGCACGTTCCATCCGGCGACCACGCTGCGGTCGCTGGCCCCCGACGACATCTGGAAGGCCGCCTACGTGCAGCCGTCGCGCCGGCCGACCGACGGCCGCTACGGCGAGAACCCGAACCGGTTGCAGCACTATTATCAGTTCCAGGTGCTCATCAAGCCGTCGCCGGTCGACAGCCAGGAGCTTTACCTCGGCTCGCTGCGGGCGCTGGGTCTCGACCCGATGCAGCACGACATCCGTTTCGTCGAGGACGACTGGGAAAGCCCGACGCTCGGCGCCTGGGGCCTCGGCTGGGAGGTGTGGTGCGACGGCATGGAGGTGTCGCAGTACACCTACTTCCAGCAGGTCGGCGGCATCGACTGCGCGCCGGTCAGCCTGGAACTGACTTACGGGCTGGAGCGCCTCGCCATGTACATCCAGGGCGTCGACGACGTCTACGACCTGGACTGGGACGGGGTGCCGAAGGACCAGGGCGGCAAGGTCTACGGCGACGTCTACAAGCAGGCCGAGCTGGAGTTCTCGACCTACAATTTCGAGTTTGCCGATACCGCGACGCTGTTCCGCCAGTTCGCCGACGCCGAGGCGGCGTGCGGCGCCCTGCTGGCGGCCGAGAAGCCGATGCCGCTGCCAGCCTACGATCAGTGCATGAAGGCCAGCCACGCCTTCAACCTGCTGGACGCGCGCGGCGTGATCAGCGTGACCGAGCGCCAGGCCTATATCGGCCGGGTGCGGGCGCTGGCGAAGGCCTGCTGCGAGAAGTGGGTGGCGACCAGCACGGCCTGGAAGGCCGATTGGGAACGGAACAAGCTGGAGCGCCGCACCCATGGCTGAGCTGCTCGTCGAGCTGTTCTCCGAGGAGATCCCGGCGCGCATGCAGGCGCGCGCCGCCGAGGACTTCAAGGGCCTCGTGACCGCCAAGCTGAAGGCGGCGGGCCTGGAGTTCGTGTCGGCCACCGCCCACGTCACGCCGCGCCGGCTGGTGCTGGTGGCCGACGGCCTGCCGATCAGCCAGCCGGACGTCCGCGAGGAGCGCCGCGGCCCGCGCGCCGACGCGCCGGAAAAGGCCCTGCAGGGCTTCCTCGGCTCGGTCGGCCTGACCCTGGAGCAGTGCGAGCGGCGCGACACCGGCAAGGGCGAATTCTGGTTCGCGGTGATCGAGAAGCGGGGCGGCGCCACCCGGGACGTCCTGCCGGGCCTGATCCTGGAGGCGATCCGCGAGCTGCCGTGGCCGAAGTCGATGCGCTGGGGGCGCAACAGCTTCCGCTGGGTTCGCCCGCTGCATCACGTGCTGGCGCTGTTCGACGGCGCGGTGCTGGAGGGTGGTCTCGATCTCGGCGACCGCCAACTGGCGTTCGCCGGCGAGACCCGCGGCCACCGATTCCTTGCCCCGGACCCGTTCGCGGTGGCTGGGTTCGAGGACTACCGCGCCCGGCTGCGCGAGGCCTTCGTCGTCCTCGATCGCGAGGAACGCAAGCGCGTCATCGCCGACGGCATTGCCGCGCTGGCGGCCGGCGCCGGGCTGGTCGCCAGGCCCGATCCCGGCTTGCTCGAGGAGGTTTGCGGCCTGGTCGAGTGGCCGGTGGCGATGCTCGGCCGGATCGACGCGCGGTTCATGGGCGTGCCGAAGGAGGTGCTGGTCACCTCGATGCGCAGCCACCAGAAGTACTTCGCGCTGGAGACCGCCGACGGCGCGCTCGCCGACCGCTTCGTGGTGATCGCCAACATGGCGAGCGAGCCCGGCCGCGACGCGGCGATCGTCGCCGGCAACGAGAAGGTGCTGCGCGCCCGGCTCTCGGACGCCAAGTTCTTCTGGGACCAGGATCGCCGGATCCCGCTCGGCGACCGGCGGGGCGCCCTGCAGGACGTGAAGTTCTACGACCGGCTCGGCACCATGGCCGACAAGGTGCAGCGCTTCGCGCAGCTCGCGGTCGAGATCGGCGCGCGGATCGGCGCCGACGGCGACCAGGCGCGCCGCGCCGCCACGCTCTGCAAGGCCGACCTGACCACCGGCATGGTCGGCGAGTTTCCCGAACTGCAGGGCGTGATGGGCCGCTATTACGCCCGCGACGCCGGCGAGGACCCGGCGGTCGCCGACGCCATCGCCGAGCACTACTCGCCGCTCGGCCCCGGCGACCGCTGCCCGACCGCGCCGGTGTCGGTGGCGGTGGCGCTGGCCGACAAGATCGACACGCTGGTCGGGTTCTTCGCGATCGGCGAGACCCCGACCGGCTCCAAGGACCCGTTCGCGCTGCGCCGGGCGGCGCTCGGCGTCATCCGGCTGATCATCGAGAACGACCTGCGCCTGCCGCTGGGGGATCTGTTCGCCTCGGCGTTCGGCCGGCTGTCGCCGGAGATCCGTGCGGCGGCGGACGACGCGGCGGCGGCCCGCACCGCCGCCAGCCTGCTGGCGTTCTTCGCCGACCGCCTGAAGGTCCATCTGCGCGAGCAGGGGGTGCGGCACGACCTGATCGCGGCGGTGTTCGAGCAGGACGGGGCGAGCGGCGGCGGCGAGGATGACCTGGTCCGCCTGCTGGAGCGGGTGCGCGCGCTCGCGGCCTTCCTCGGGACCGAGGATGGTGCCAACTTGCTGACGGGGTATCGGCGCGCCGGCAACATCCTGCGCGCCGAGGAGAAGAAGGACGGGGTTTCCCACGTGGCGGAACCGGAAGTCAGGCGGCTCGTTCTGGACGAGGAAGTTGCACTGCACGCGGCTCTGGAGGCGGCGGATCCCGTGCTTGAATCGGCGTTGAAGTCGGAGAATTTCGCGGGTGCGATGGCGACGTTGTCGACCTTGCGGGGGCCGATCGACGCGTTCTTCGACAAGGTGACCGTCAACGCCGACGACGCGGACCTGCGGATCAACCGGCTGCGGCTTCTGGCGGGCGTGCGCTCAGCCATGGGCCGGGTGGCTGATTTCGCCCGCGTCGAGGGCTGAAGTGCATCGGTGACTGCGAGTGCATCGGTGCTGAGCGACCGGATAGGAGTGCGGCGATGACCAAGTGGGTGTACGGCTTCGGTGGCGGCACGGCGGACGGCCGGGCCGAGATGAAGAACCTGCTGGGCGGCAAGGGCGCGAACCTGGCCGAGATGAGCTCGATCGGGCTGCCGGTTCCGCCGGGCTTCACGGTAACCACCGAGGTCTGCACCCACTACTACGCCAACGGCCGGAAGTACCCCGACGCGCTGCAGGACCAGGTCGACGCCGCGCTCGCCAGGATAGAGGCGGAAGTCGGGATGCGCTTCGGCGACCCCGCCAACCCGCTGCTGGTGTCGGTGCGCTCCGGCGCCCGGGCCTCGATGCCGGGCATGATGGACACGGTGCTGAATCTGGGCCTGAACGACGCCACCGTCGCCGGCCTCATCGAGCGCTCGGGCGACCGCCGGTTCGCCTACGACAGCTACCGCCGCTTCATCCAGATGTACTCCGATGTCGTGCTCGGCGTGGACCACTACCACTTCGAGGAACTGCTGCACCTGGCGAAGGAGGAGAAGGGCGTCGATCTGGACACCGACCTCGACGCCGACGACCTCGCCGGCCTGACCCAGCAGTACAAGAACAAGGTGCAGGACGAGACCGGACAGCCGTTCCCCGAGGACCCGCGCGACCAGCTCTGGGGCGCGGTCGGCGCGGTGTTCGGGTCCTGGATGAACCAGCGCGCGATCGTCTACCGCAAGCTGAACTCGATCCCCGAGAGCTGGGGCACCGCGGTCAACGTCCAGGCCATGGTGTTCGGCAACATGGGCTCCGACTGCGCCACCGGCGTCGCCTTCACCCGCGACCCCTCGACCGGCGAGAACGTGTTCTACGGCGAGTTCCTGGTGAACGCCCAGGGCGAGGACGTGGTCGCCGGCATCCGCACGCCGCAGCAGCTCACCGTCGTCTCCAAGCGCGCCCAGGGCTCCGACCTGCCGGCCATGGAAGAGGTGATGCCGGAGGTGTTCGGCCAGCTCTGCGAGGTCCGCGAGACGCTGGAGCGGCACTACCGCGACATGCAGGACATCGAGTTCACGGTGCAGCAGAAGAAGCTGTACATGCTGCAGACCCGCAGCGGAAAGCGCACCGTGCAGGCCGCCCTGCGGATCGCCGTCGAGATGGCGGCCGAGGGCCTGATCACCCAGGGCGAGGCGGTGTCGCGGATCGACCCGCGCGGTCTCGACCAGCTGCTGCACCCGACCCTAGACCCCGACGCCGAGCGCAAGGTCGTCGCCAAGGGCCTGCCGGCGTCGCCGGGTGCCGCGTCCGGCAAGGTGGTGTTCTCCTCCGACGCCGCCGAGGCCGAGGCCCGCAAGGGTGAGCGGGTGATCCTGGTCCGGATCGAGACCAGCCCCGAGGACATCCACGGCATGCACGCCGCCGAGGGCATCCTGACGACCCGCGGCGGCATGACCAGCCACGCCGCGGTGGTCGCCCGCGGCATGGGCCGGCCGTGCGTGTCCGGCGCCGGGCAGATCCGCGTCGACTACGCCACCGGCACGTTCTTCGTCGGCGACGTGACGGTGACGGTCGGCGACCGGATCACCATCGACGGCGGCACCGGCGAGGTCATGCTGGGCGAGGTCGCGACCGTGCAGCCGGAGCTGTCGGGCAATTTCGCGACCATTATGGAATGGGCCGACTCGATGCGGCGGATGCGGGTTCGCAGCAACGCCGAGACCCCGGCCGACGCCCGGGCGGCGCGCGAGTTCGGTGCCGAGGGCATCGGCTTGTGCCGCACCGAGCACATGTTCTTCGAGGGCGACCGGATCGTCGCCATGCGCGAGATGATCCTGGCGTCCGACGAGAAGGGGCGGCGGGCCGCCCTCGCCAAGCTGCTGCCGTACCAGCGCCAGGACTTTGTCGAGCTGTTCCGGATCATGGCCGGGCTGCCGGTCACCATCCGCCTTCTGGACCCGCCTCTGCATGAATTTTTGCCGCACACCGACGCCGAGATGGCGCAGGTGGCGGCGGGCTCCGGGCTGTCGGTCGAGACGGTCCGGCGGCGCTCGCTGGAACTCAAGGAATCCAACCCGATGCTCGGGCATCGCGGCTGCCGGCTGGCGATCACCTTCCCGGAGATCTGCGAGATGCAGGCCCGGGCGATCTTCGAGGCCGCCGCCGAGGTCGCGGGCGGCGAGGGCACGCCGCCGGTCCCGGAGGTGATGATCCCGCTCGCCGCCACCGACAAGGAGATCTCGATCCTGAAGGCGATCATCGACCGGGTCGCCGGCGAGGTGCAGGCCGCCAGCGGCATCGCCGTCGAGTACATGGTCGGCACCATGATCGAGCTGCCGCGCGCCGCCCTGCAGGCCGGCAAGATCGCCGAGGTCGCCGAGTTCTTCAGCTTCGGCACCAACGACCTGACCCAGACCACCTATGGCCTGTCGCGCGACGACGCCGGCTCGTTCCTCAAGGACTACGAGGACAAGGGCATCGTCGAGACCGACCCGTTCGTCAGCCTGGACCAGGAGGGTGTGGGCGAACTGGTGCGGATCGCGGTCGAGCGCGGTCGCAAGACCCGCCCCGACATCAAGCTCGGCATCTGCGGCGAGCACGGCGGCGATCCGGCCTCGATCGGCTTCTGCGAGGAGGTCGGCCTCGACTACGTCAGCTGCTCGCCGTTCCGCGTCCCGATTGCCCGCCTGGCGGCGGCCCAGGCGACGATCGCGCACCAGAAGCTGGCCGCCGAGTAGCGCGGACGCCCTTTATCGGCCTGCGGTCTCGCCTTAGCCTCGGCACCATGGTGATCGACGCCACGCGGAGGCTCGCATGAAGATCGACGAGGACAAGGTCGACGACGCGGTTCTGGCGCTGCTGCAACTGACGCTGCATCAGGGTTTCCGGGCCTGGAAGGGCCACGACTGGGACGCGCTCGGCCGCCTGCACGACAATGGCATGATCTCGGACCCCGTCGGCAAGGCGAAATCGGTGTGGCTGACCGAGGAAGGCTTGAAGCGCTCCGAGGAGCTGTTCCGGCGGCTGTTCGCGAAGACGGAGTGAGGGGGAACGCCCGCTGGCTGGCGGGTTCCGCCTTCGGCAAGCCGCCGTCGCTCGGTGGGCCCCGGATAGCCGCGGCTTTGCCACGGCTTCCGGGGTGATGGGTGGACGGCCCCCTGACGGCATCAAGGGTGCCATGCTGGGTGTGAAGCATCCAACAGAGGAGACCGTCCGTGGGACAGGCTATCCGGTTTGGGATCGA